>Ga0100378_1005399_pt1 | contig 11740 bp, 16 predicted proteins | sample CryGeymeta201502_FD_81535 | JGI IMG/M metagenome (GOLD analysis project Ga0100378, IMG submission 81535) | Groundwater microbial communities from Crystal Geyser aquifers in Utah, USA - Crystal Geyser metaG 2015-02 | ecosystem: Environmental > Aquatic > Deep subsurface > Groundwater | place: USA...
AAAAATAGTATTAAGATATATCAAATAAATAGTACACAGATGCTAAATAAACAAAAAAGCGATGAGCTTGAACAAATTACTAATAATTTAAATAAGACTATACAAGAACAAAATGAAAAAATCTCAGCTCTTCAACATCAAATCGATATGAATGAAATAAAAGCTAATAACTTAATTTCGGAAAATAATAAAAAGGATAATGAAATTGAAGAGAAAAGAAAAAAAATAGAAGAGTTAGGAACTGACAGAAGAAATGCTTTAAATGAAATGAATCAGTTAGAAAAGCAATTAAAAAAATACATAGAAAGAAATAATATAATATTTAACCTATTAGAACAGTTATCTGCAATGTTTTCTCAAAAAAATATAATAAACCTCCCATTAATAAAAGACAACAATATTCTATATGAAAATTTAAAAGGGATTGTCCCTGCAATAATGGAAGTTTTAAAAAATCAAGAGAATGCTAAGAAAATAAACGATGACGAGATTATTCCTGACAAATCAAATAAGTTACTCGGGATAATATTTAAAGAAGTCAAATTTTTCTTAATAAACAAAAATAAGGAAACACTTCATCTAATTAATTTAGTATGGAGAGAAGCAGAATCTCAACCAGAGCTAGCAGAGTTAGAAGAAGATGAAGACTATGTTCTTGTTGACATTGAACAAAACTGTGGTATGCTAATTGAACTTGAAGAACAAAATAAGAATTTTTCTGAAACTTTAGAAAAACAAATAAAGTTAAAAGACGATGAAATAAATGAATTAAAAGATATGATTAAGAATGAAGTTAATAAAACAAAACAAATAGAAGAACAAATGAATAATGCAAATAATATCAATAACAATACTAATAATAACTACTTAGTTTTAGAGAAATCAAATCTAGAATTAGAAAATAAATTACTTGAAAATGAAAAGACTATACTTGAGAAAGATGGACTATTAAGTAAACTAAATCAAGAGCTGATTAATAATCAAAAACAAAGGTTAGTTGATAACATAAATAATAACAATAAAGAAGATAAGGATATTAACGATACTAAAAATCAAGAAAACATTAATAAAATGGTAAATACATACGAAGATATGATTAAAGAAAAGGAACAAAAAATACTTGATCTACAAGTCAAATTTACTGTATTAACCGAACTTAAAAATGAGAAAGAAAGTGAAAATAATGTATTTAAACAAGAAATACTACTTATAAGACAAAAACTAAACTATGCTGAATCAGAATCAAAGCAATGTACAGAAAAGTTAGAAATATCCGAAGTGAAAAATTCTGAAATGAGTGAAGAACTTAAAAATCTCAAAAATAAAATGGCCCAGCTTAAATCTGAATTTGAACTTAACTTTGATAGTAATGCAGGCAATTTAAATTTATTAAATCTCCAATTGATAGAAAGTAAAGAGGAAAGTAGTAATTACTTCAACTTGATTGACAAGATATATAAAGAATTAAAGGAATTTAATTTAAAAATTCAAATATTAGAAGATAAAAAGAATTTTAAAGTTGGTAAGAATTACTCATATGAAGTTGATGATGTTAGTCAGAATTTAAATGCCGTTAGCTCTGAGTTAGTATTAGAAAAACTAAGCAAAAATATATTTAAAGAAATGAAATCTATTTTTACTGAATATGAGAACATACATAGAAAAAATACAGAAATTACCGGCGAAGTTGCACTAGCTGAAAACAAGCTTGAATTTATAAATAATTCTGCTGATAAAACATTAAAAGAATGCCTAGAGGAAAACCTAAAACTTAAAGAGATAATTGATGTTAGTATTGGAACATTGGCAAAGAGTTTCGGGATTGATTATACAAAAGAAGACACTAATGATATTAACGAAAATGATATTGTAGAGATACTAGGCTTGATTAATCAAGAAATAACTAATAATACAGAAATATTTGAAGAAAAATTAAAATATGCGTATGATCAAGTAGAAAAATACAAGCAGATATTATATCAGTTAAAAGATAGAATTGAAGAGGATAAAATAAAGAGTGATAAGCGAGATAAAGGTAAATAATAATATAACTTATATATTTTTTTTAGATTCTAATACAGTTAATTCAGAAACAAAAGAAGACAAAAATAGGAAATATTCCATAGAGCAATCTCATCACTTTAAAATAGATGCAAGTGCAAGTAATACCATTATACATATTTAATATTATAATGTTTATAATGTTTATAATGTTTAAAATGTTTGTTTTGTTTATATTGATTATTAACAAATTTTATAGTTAAAGTCACATCGAATTCTTTTTGTAAACAACCTTCAGATAAACTTAACTCTCCTAATAATTCTAAAAACTCTAAAGAAATGTTTGGAAATAAATCTGAGAGTTTAGAAGGAATACATAAATTAGTACCAAGGATTAAGGACTCACTTTTTAAAAATGATAACGATATCGATAATGAAAATGATGAAATTAATATAATAAATGATTCAGGAATACAGGAAATTGACAAGGTAAATATATAGTTATTAATACTAAATAATACTAAATCATTATTAATATATATTTAATTTAGGACTTAGAAAAGTTTTTAGCTCAAGACAATTCGAAATTTGATGAAAATCTTATTTTAGTTCAAGTAATAAATATATACTTAATTAATAACAAATAAAATATTAAAAATAGCTTAAAGAAGTTAAAGATGAATTAAAAATAACAAGAAAAGAAAGAGATGACCTGAAAAAGAAAATGAAGGAGCACTCTGCACTCCAAGATAATAATTTATTAAAAAATGCAATAGAGAAATTGATAGTCGAAGTAGAATGGAAGTAAATAAATAAAATAACTGCTATCTTAACTAATATAATTTTATAGCAAAAAAGTAAAAGAAATAGTTGTAATGATCTTAAGACTCTTAGAAGTAAAAGATGACCATATAAAAGAACTTATAAATAGCAAAGAGACTAAGAAGTCTTTAAAGACTTCGAGTTCTTCATTTTTAGGGAGCTTATTTAAATAAATCACCATCACAAAAGTTAATTTAGCTTAATTATTATATCTTAAAATCTATAAATTATTGTTAAATTTAAATATTTTAAACAATATATAGACAAGATTAAATACATTATATTTTACTTATATACTTATTTATTTTTATTATAATTATTTTTAATAAGTTTCTTTATTAATTAAATATAAATATTAATTTTATTCATAATAATTATGAATACCGGAAATAAACAAACAAAAACGAAAGAAAAGGAGAAAGATAATTTAAATATGGCGCAACTACAAATAAACAACAATACTTCTAATACCAATTACAATACTACCAACACTAATAGTTCTAAAATTTCACCTGATCAATCTAAAACTTCTACAAAAAAAGCTTTTTCTAAAGCAAATACTATTAGCAATGAAAATAAACCAACCAATGCAGAATTTATGAAATTAACAGAAAAAGTTGAAGTAGCAGGTAAAGTACCGTCTGCTAGATTTGGACATAGTATGGTTTTAGTTTCAGCCACTAAGTCTGTATTATTCGGTGGAGCTGTTGGTGATACTAGGAATTTTTCAATTACAAATGATTGTTTTTCTTTTAATGTATTAACTAAGATTTGGATTAAACTTGAATGTATGTTATTATTATTCTAATTAAATTATTCAAAATAGTTAAAAATAACACAAATGTACCCTGTGCACGAGCTGCTCATGCTGCCTGTTCAAACGAAAATTTAGAAATGTTTATTTACGGAGGATCTATTTTAGGTAACTTAACTTATCTTAATAATACACATATCCAATAACATAAACATAAAATAACTATATAACTATCATAAATATCAACTAAACCACAAAGAAACAAATTAATTATAAAACATTATCCTTTCATTTATACTTTTTATACTATTTATTAACTAGGTGGAGCATTAGCAAATGATGATCTTTACTACTTTGATATTAAAAATGGAGAAGAACAGGCTACATGGAATATAGTCGATGTGAAAGGGACCACTCCCGGAAAAAGATACGGTCACACAATGGCATATGTTCACCCCAATTTGGTTGTATTCGGTGGAAATACCGGAACTTTACCTATAAATGATGTTTGGATTATCTCAGTTTCAGAACTTAATACTAAAAAGGATATGGAATGGATAAAGTTAACTATTTCTGAAGATTCGATTCCTTTACCTAGAGTCTATCATTCTGCTGCAGTTTGCACAAAAGGAAATGCAAAAGGAATGATGTTAATATTTGGAGGTAGAGATGGCTATGATAATGCATTAAATGATACATGGGGACTAAGAAAACATAGAGATGGAAAGTGGGACTGGGCCCAAGCACCTTCTTATAAATCAGATTTTTTCCCGAAACATAGATTTAATGTATTATTTAATTTAACATATAGCATTATATTGTATTTGTTGGAACTTTGATGATTATAACAGGTGGAAGAAGTAAAAATATACAAGATATATTACCAACGGAAATTTATGATACAGAAACTAGTGAATGGAATAGATTTAATGGAATTGGTTTATTTAGACATATGGTTTTTAGGAAGGATAGCTATTTGTTTATATATGGTGGTTTTGAAAATAAAAATCCAAATTCCCCAATAGAGAGAATATTTAAAGTTGATTTATTAACATATCTTAAACAAAACCTACAAATTCATAAAAAACTTGAGATATATCTAAGTAGCCTAAAAGAAAAAGATTTAAAAAGCAATAAGGAAACTTCAAACAAAGAGTTATCTAATATATCACAATCAGCAATTGTAAAAAACAATGATAAAATTGAAAATAAGGAAAATAAAGATAAAAGTAATAACAAATTAGTTAACAAAGACGTATTAGAAATAGAAAAATCAATTATCAAAATAGAAGACAGGAAATTTCGTCTCGCTAGTAAAGCTGTAGTGTTAAAATTTAACGAAAATATGGAAGAAGACTTTGGTTTAATCAGTAAGATCGAAATTGAAAAGTTAAATGATGAAGGTAAAAGGCTCGGCTTTGTTAATCTAGGTAGCTTAAACGTTAATCAAGTGAATAGAATATTTAATGAGAATCTTATTAATAAGTTTGTTGATGTTTTATTCCATCCATTTGATTGGTACACTGAAGAAGTTGAAAAGATCCATAATAAATTACCTTTTTCTCTTGACCAAATCGATATATTAATATCAGAAGCAACAAAAGTAATCTCAAAAGAACCAACCTTAGTAAGAATTAAATCCCCTTCGAAAGTCTTTGGAAATATATTTGGCCAATACAACGATTTGATGAGATTTTTTGAATCTTTCGGCCATCCAACAGACGATAATGCAATGGGTGACGTTCATCTTTTTCATTATGTATTTTTGGGAGACTATGTTGATAGAGGAAATTACTCGTTAGAAGTTATATTGTTATTACTTGCATTAAAGGTAATATATTAATATCAACAAACTAGAAACTTCAAACGATATTATATATTTAATATTTAATTACTCATTCAATTAGGTTAAATATCCAGAAAACATAATTCTTACAAGAGGGCATCACGAAGACATAGCCGTAAACAGAGACCTCGGCCTTGCAGAAGACTGCGAAAAACGTCTTAATGATAATATCAAATTAGACAGCTCTATATTTAAAAAATTAAATAACGTCTTTGAACTATTTCCTTTAGCTGTCCTAATTGATAATAGAATTTTATGCGTTCATGGTGGTATTGGAACAAGTATATCAAAACTATCAGATATTTCAAATATAAAACGACCAATTCAAGTAATACAGGATATACAGACACTAGAACAACAAATTGTTATTGATTTGCTATGGTCTGAGTATAGTGAAGACATTGATGAAGTAGAAATAAATGAAGACCGTGATATAAAAAAGACTGGTTCTATACTTAAATATGGTAAAGAAAGATTAAATAGATTTATTCAAGATAATAATCTTATGATGGTTATATCGTCTCATCAATTTATTAATGAAGGAGTTAAGTCATTTTCAAATAATAAATTACTTGTCGTATATTCAGTTACTAATTTTATGGATAAATATAATAATATGGGAGGAATGATATCAATTAATAAAAACTCTACGCAAATTACACCAAAGTTAATAGATGTAAATAAAACAGATAAAAAGAATTATAAAGTGAGTAATATTAATAAAGTACAATCTCCTGTAAGGAACTTCAATAAGTGAATTTTAGATTTTAAACCTAGTATCATTACAACATAAGTATTTTTTAAATTAAATAGTTCATATATAAATAAAACTAATACTTAATACATAATAATACTTATTTAATTTACATAAAATTACTTGATTAATTATTATTAATTAAGTATATAAGTATTATATTATGATAATTACTATTTGTTTTAAATTTCAAATGTCTGAAAAAATGTTAATATAATTAAAGATATAAATATTTTATTCTATAGGTTTCAAAAAGCTACTTTTTCAAGAGCTTTGACAAAGTCTTCTAATTTTTCGTTATGTATTGTTATTCTAGTATTATTATCTCGCATCATAATCGACCTTTTTAATTTTAGATCTTCACAATTTATTGGTTCTGATGCTGTATTAGCTAATTTGTTTGAGTTTAGATTTGATCTACCAGATATTAGATTATTATGGATATTTTTACTATTTTCTGTGTTTTCAATCGATACTTCTGGTTTCATATAAACCCAATAAATACACATTATAGTTAATAGTAATATTATTAATAATACAGAAAAAATATGATCTAGTATTTGAGTTTTAATATTATTATCTGTATCTTGGTTATTTGTTTTTAATATGTTAGTTTGATTTTGGTTTTTTATTTTAGTTGATTTATTATTTGTATAGTTAGGACTATTATTATTGTTAGATTCTTTTAATATTTTAAAGTTTTCATCTTTGTTACTTAACAATCCTTGAAAAATGTTATTGTTATTGCTGTCATTATTGTTATTATAAGCTTTTTCTCTTACTTCTTGAGGATATATGTCTTTCAATTGAATTATCGGATGGTAGTTTATCAAATATGCATCAATATCAACAATGAGCTAAATAATTATTTAGATATAGTACTAAGTAAAGAAAAAGCAAAAATAAGGGTTTCAACCTCCTTATTTTTGGAAGCTTCATTTTTTAAATTTATTTATTTTATATATTATAATTTTAAATTAATCTTATTGTGATATTTTTATTTCTCTTGTTTAATAATTTAAATTAAAAAATATATAATGAATGAAATACTATAAATGAAAGTACTATAATTTTTGTTATGTTATTATATAGTAAAGTTTATTTACTTTTAATTCAATTTATTGAATCATTAACTATAACATTACTATTATTCATTTCATTAAATTCGTTATCTTCTTGGCTAGTTTCGATATGGATAGCCTTATCTTCATTTGTAATATGGTTTTGTTTATTATTATCATAATTAACATTAACGTTATTATTATCAACATCGACATTTACTGTTTGTTTATCTTTGTTACCTGAATTATCTATGCTTGTGCTTTCTTTCTCAAGTTCAATGCTTTTGTTAATTGTAACTTCATTATTTTCAGTTTGGGTTTTATCCAAGATATTATTTTTTGTGTTAACTTTCTCAATTGATTTATTCGTTACATTATTACTACTACTATGATTGTTATTACTATTGCTATTATTTAACTTTGATTTTGACTTCTCATATTTTACTGATATCTCCGACTTATTAGTTATATTATTTAAAGTATTAACCACTTTATAGTCCATCGAAGCTAGCTTTCTGTGATTTTTCACCGAAGGCTTATGAATTTGAGTCCCATTTGTCCTTTTTACTTGATTAGCATCAGTTTGATTATAATCAACAGAAGTATTTAAATTCTTTGAAGTATCTAAGTTCTAAATATGAATTAATTTATTTCATAATTTATTAACTATTATTACTTTATTAAATGAGCTATTCGGACTAGTACACTTTTTATATTTAAGATAAATCTTATCATTATTTCTATCTAAAACTAAGTTAACTATTTCTGGCTTTTTTAAGAATTTCTTATAGGCTTTCTGCTTTTCAAAGTCTTTTAATATTTCTTTGTTGTTCACGATAGGATGTCTATAAAGAATATTTAATATTATTTAACATTATTTAATATTATAATAGTCTTTTTACTTCTCTCTAAATGTTATCCTTTGCTCTAAAAGTTGATTTTCTCTTTTAATCTTATTTTCTTCGATATGTCTCTTAGCCTCTTTTCTTTGTTGTATTATTGGAAGTTTCATTTCGATTTCTTCTTTGTTTTTAATATTTGACTATGAAAATGTTTAAATTAGTGTGTTAATATTTAAAATAGACTGTAGTAAAAATTACACATAATTGTATATAAGTTTATAAAATATTAGTTTACGTTTTTTCTCTTTTTGATTGAAAGTAGTTTGTAAAATAGCAATTTATTGTGTTTGGTAATTTCACTTTCTCGCTCTGTAATGATGAATGATTTATTAAATATGGATAAATATAATAATTAAACAATAAAACAATAAAATAACTCAATATAAGTTTATAATATAATTACGATTTTCAAGAAACTTTAAATTATTTGACGAATAACGACTTCTCTCTTCAATTAGTTTTTTCAATGAACCTTCATAATCATAACCATTTTCGGTTTGATACTTTAATCCAAAATTGTTTGATTTTATATTGTCAATCTTTTTTTTATGAATTTCATAGTTTCTATATTTAAATTGTTATAATTAGAAACTAGGTTATCATTACTTTTGATTATCGAGCCAACTTGGTAGAAATACCATATCATTGTATTGGTGCATTGGTTTTTATCTTATTAATTAGTTATAGTTTTATAATTAATATTAATTATTTAATTAATAGTTATTAATATTATTAATAACTCTTATTAATAACTCTTACTATTTTCATTAATCTAATAAGTAATTTAAGTAATTTTATAGATAATATTATTTATAATTTTATTCTTCATCTTCAATTTAATTCTTATCAAGAGTAAATATAAATAAATCGTTTAAGGGAAATTTGTTTCTATCTCCTCCGAAAATGACCATAGAGTTTTTATATAAATTACAAGTATGACCATCTCTAGGAATTGGAACAGAAGAAAAAATTGTTACTTCTTTGTTTAGGACAACTGATTTAGCAAGAAGAACAGATACTTTTGATCTAAGAATTACTGAATCACTCTGTTCCATTTTGTATATTAATGAATTTTTCATTGCTTTAGAATTAGGCGATTTTAATAAGTCCTCTTCGTATTTCTGTTTCGATGATACAACACTATTCTTTTTTGAATCTTTAGGATTAATAGCGTTTAGTGAGACTGTCTTTCGTCTGTTGTCTAAAAGATAGTTATTAAGTATTAATTTAATATAAGTAATAATTACTTGAGTTATTTTGTGGTGACTTTTTATCATTATTTTTACTATTTTTATTACTCATCATTTCTTTAATTTCAGTTTCGGTATATTGTTCTAATAAAGTATCATGTTTTAGTTCATATTTATTTTTTTCAAAGTCAAATTTCCATAATTCATTTGTTTCATGAATATTTCCAGTTTTTCCTCCGAACAGAAATAGATTACCGTTATAAGCTAGCATAGTATGGCCTGATCTAGCTTTTGGAATTTCAGTTTCAACAATAATTTCAGTCCAGGTTTTATTGGTAATAGAGTATACCCATAAATCAGATAGATATTGACCATCTCCTGATTCTCCTCCATGAATGTAAATATTATCTTTAATAATTGCCATTGAATGCCCTATTCTTCCCATTGGACATGGGGCTTCACTATCAATTTCAACCTTATTAATTGAACCCGATTCAATATTATACTCAACCATAGAGTTTAAATAATGACCTTTATAATATCCACCGAAAGTAAATATTGAACCTTCTGTTTCACTCTTTTCATATAAAATACTTGTGTGAGACTCAACTGGATGTAATTCAGATTCCTAAAAAATTAATTAGTAATTAGTAATAATATTATTTCTATTTACCTTTAACTTCTTTAATTCCCATGTATTTGTATCTAAAGAATAAATATAAATACTATTAATTGGAAGTTGCTTCTCGTTCTCTCCACAAAAAACATAATATTTATTATTATGAAATGCCCCTTCGTGGTAAGCAATCGGCTCTGGAATGGTTCCTTTGGATACTATATTCTCCCATACTGGATCATCGCTTGTAAGACTAATTTTGCTAAAATCATTCAATTTTCCTTCGTTGATATCTATACCTCCAAAAACATATAAATAATCATTATAAATAAAGCTAGTATGATGACATCGTCTTTTTGGCGTACTTTTTGTTCTTAACTCACACCAACTATCAATAATATTCATATCAAAATCATATCTATTCAATGGTGTGTATTTTACTGTAGTTTGTGATGACGAGCTAAATTCTGTTTGACGTTCAGGTGACTTTTTGTCTTTTAAATTTTCTTCTTTTTTCAGATCACCTGCCTTGGAATTATCAGTCTTGACATAAGAGTTATCTGTTTTACCACTATTTTTGGGTAAGTTTGTTTTTGAGTTATTTTTATTTGTTGATAAGTTTTTATTTGAGCCAAGTTTGGAACTTTCGTTACCTTTGTTTGTAGTAACGTTTTTATTTCCTGTGTTATTATCTGTGTTTGTTATCTTTGGCTGAGTTTCTTCTTTTTTATCAGTTACTTTATTCTCTGTATTATTTTCTGAGACTTTCTTTTCCTCTTTTTGTTCTGTTTCTTTTTTCTCTTCTTTAGGTTCTGTTTCTTTTTTTTCTGTCATGTTAATTTCGTTTACAATTTCTGTGTTATTCATTTCTCCTTCGATTTGTCCTTCTTCGTTATTCATGTCGTTATTATTTCCTTCACTCATTTTTAATTATATGTTAGTTATAAGTAGTTATAAGTTGTTATAATTAATTTATTAAATTTTTAAATAGTAATATGAAATTAATTTCAAAATTAATTAGATAAATATTAATAAGTTAAATAATGATTAAATAATGATAGTTAGTTTTATTTTACATTTATTTAATCAAGTAAATTAAAGTAAATTGATATATAAATATTACAGCAAATTCAGTAAATTCATTAATTCAACTACAAAGCAGGAGAATTATTCCTTTTCAATTCATTTACCAAATCCTTTGAATTTTTAATTTTATTTACAAATTCAGCTGATTTATGTACAAAATTCCTTACACTTCTACTAATATTAAATTTATTATAATGAGTTTGACATTGTGAGTCTTTAAATAAAGTATCCATTTTTGAATTAATAACAGCCATATCTAGTTTTGGAAAAACCTTATTATTAGTTACATTTTCCTTTACATTCTCATTATCCTTTTCTTTTACTAATTTTGGCATTTTTAAATTACCATTTATATGAAGATATTCTATATTATACTTTGCTTTTTCATATGAATTAAAAAATTCTCTTGATTTCTTAACCAAATCTATATTTTTCGGCTGAAAGAACTCATCTTTTTTATTAATATTTTTATTTGAATTTAAATTATTTAAATTAATTTCATTATCTGGCTTGAATAAATGATTAACAAATGATTTAGTACTACTTGATTTTGTTATAACTTTAAAATTGTTTTGGGAATAATAATTAAGATTTATTTTTGACATAGTACTTTTTAAATCTTTTATTTGCTTGTCGTCATAATATAAATTTTCTTGTACTTCTGTTGGACCTTTGTTTTCTAAACCGTTAATAAATTATAACAAATTA
>Ga0100378_1005407_pt1 | contig 11728 bp, 6 predicted proteins | sample CryGeymeta201502_FD_81535 | JGI IMG/M metagenome (GOLD analysis project Ga0100378, IMG submission 81535) | Groundwater microbial communities from Crystal Geyser aquifers in Utah, USA - Crystal Geyser metaG 2015-02 | ecosystem: Environmental > Aquatic > Deep subsurface > Groundwater | place: USA...
ACTCGTACAGTTCAATATCAGCCAGTGGCTACGTCCCAGTCCCGCCATTTCGAAGGACCGCCAATAGATCCTGTAGTGCCTGCGTCGAAGACTGTATCAGCGACAAGTGCGAGCAATATGCGACCACTCCGTCGTCGACACGCTGGAGACGACGTGAATACAAAGACGTCTCGAGCAGCCCCGTACTCTGTGTTTGACGATGACGACGAAGACAGATACGCATCTGACCTTGAAGAGCTGAGGTATCAACGTTCACTACTATCTCAGAAGCTTCCCAAGAAGAAATTTGGCGAAGGAGAAGAGGAGAAGAAAACAGAAGAACAAGAACCCGCAGCACCCAAGTTTAGTTTCAGGCAAGTTTTGAGAGACGATGAGCGAGAGCGTTTACAGGACAAGATTCAACGCGACAGATCTCCACCGAAACAAAGAGTGGACGATGCTAAAGAGAGGAGCGATCCACCAGAAAAGAATAAATCAATGGAAAATTCAGATCCACCTTCCTCTTTGAAGGATCTCCAGAACGGCATCCTGGAGAGAGCTCAAGCAGACCTCTCTACCGAAGGTAAAGATAAGGGTCGTTTATCCACGGACCCCCCGGACGAGGCAACATTTTTCAAAACAAGAGCACCTCAAAAAGATACTCCCGCCGACAAGGAATCCAGGTTTGTTTCCATCCCCGTCCCTGTCCAAATGCCAGAGGATATTGTTTCTGTGGGCAGTACAGATGAGCCAGCTATTGTCACTGATGAGACTCTTTCCCCCACAGCTGCTAAATCTTCATCGAATGGCCAACCAAAAAATGCTTTGTGGTGGGATCAAGAGTCGGAAAAACAAGCGAACAAGGCGTTGCCTTCATCAGAGCCCGCCGGGGTTGCATTGTCGCTTCCTGGAAAAGAAACTTCAGCACCACAGCCTCCTGAACGCCCAGCCTCGCCCCAGCCAATCATCAACCAAACAACTGTTGTTGACGGGAAAGCGGCTGAGCGGGCAAATAGAGAAAAAGATAGCATGATGCGCTGGGTTGTCCTTATTTTGTTCCTTTTGGCGATTGTTCTTGCTGCGGTAATCGTTGTGGTAGTGTGGTTCTTACGAGATGGCAATGACGTGAGAGCTGATCAACCTTCGTCTCCTACCACATTAGTACCATCCATGGCTCCCACTTCGTCCAGTGCTCCGACAATTTCAAACGCTCCCTCTTCGTCCACTGCTCCGACCGGTGAAGATAGTCTACCGCCGCTTTCCTTTGAAGGCTGCCCAGATCTAGATAACAATAGTCCTTTAGCTTTGGACGGGACGACAACTGAACGGAGTACTGTTGGGGCCACGTTTGATGCAGATGAATTGGGTGCTTGTGGCTCGATTGAAGATGTCGGCTCGGATGGCGTGTGGTACTATCTTTTTGGAAATGGAGGTAGTGTCACTCTAAACACTTGCACACTTTCTAATCTTGATTTTGATACACAGGTGCTGGTGTATACAAGTGTTAATCAGGCAACAGGATGTCGATCTGGCTTGACCTGTGTGGACTCGAATGATAATTTCTGCGGCTTGCAAAGCTCTGTGACGTTTAGAGCCGCTCAAAATACAGTATATTTTGTTTATATCAACGGCAGAAACAGTAACTCTGGCTCGTCCAGTGCCACCGAGGGTGTGTTCTCGCTCACGGCCTATACTTCCCCAGAAGGAAGCTGTGACGGTGCAACAGTCCAAAATATTGAGCCCAACGACGGCCAACTACCCGTTGTTGTGGTAGGATCTCTCATGGGCGGCACCTTCGGTGTAGATCCTTGCAACCCTGAACTAGATACCCGCACGGGTGAGCGATGGTATATAGTTGAAGGGAACGGTGCAGAGGTGATTGTATCCACTTGCCACTCGATAAGCAGCTTTCCCGCTCGGCTAGCCGTGTATTCGGGAGCTTGTGACAGTCTCGTTTGCGAAGCTGCCAACGACGAAGATTGTGGACTTGGTAGTGAGATCACTTGGTTTGCAGCTAGGGGTGTAACTTACAAAGTGCTCGTCTACTCTCCAAGCTTCGTTCCCGACACAACCTTTGGTATCACCTTCATGGAGGCCTAACCAGGCTAATTCGGTTGCGGGTTTCTCTGAAACAGCCAAACTCAAGAACTAGACTGGTTCTGAACAAACAGCTTATAGATAGTAAGCTTCTGTGAAGAGCATAATATATTTGTGATTTGTGCTTGTGTAGCTAGCAAGGGGTGCCTTCTTCCTATGAGAGTACAGTAAGTATTAGCAGTAGTACTAGTCTACTAGTCTACTCCTCCTCCTAGTAGTAGTAATACTACTCATTACTACTCCTACTAGTAGCTAGGAGGAGTACACTGCTAGCTAGGAGTACCGTAGCTACTACCGTACGACTATTATTACTAGAGTACTTGTAGTAGTAGATACTCCGTGCTACTAGCTAGGCAGTACCAGTGGTACTGGTAAACTACAGTGCGTTCTTCCTAACTTTCACTGTACCTTCCAACGTGGGCGGGCGGGGACGAGCGTACATACTCCTCCACTTTGCTCAAGTTTGTTTGCTCGATTTACTCGCGTTAATAATCCTCCTTCTTCATTTTTTATTCGGACGAAGGACTAACGGACCTTCTCTCGGTTAGTAATCCTCAACCATAGAAGATCTCAGCCATCAGAAAGACAAAACTCATTTATTTTCTTCTACACTGCTTTTGAACCTTTCCCTTCATACCTGTCACCAAGATTGCCAACTATTTTGTTTTCCAAGAAGAAAACGCAAGGCGCCTTATTTCTGCTATGCCATCTCTCCTTCAAATCAAAGCACTGTCATTTACCACTGCCATTCTCTTTTGGAATGAGCTATCTGCCTTCACACCAGCGCATCGGCCGCCCTCTACACGGTATCTTTCTCTAAAAGCCGTTACGAACAAAAGCACGCGGGGTCCTTCAAGGGTTACAGACGACGATGGTCCTACCCCTGATTTACCCGTTGCCGAAGTGGAGGAATTGGATGTCAACGATGTCCCCGAACTACGCGACTTTGGATCGACTGCTGAAATGCCGCCTGGTCCTATTCCTCACCAACCCTGGCGCCGAGGAGAGACAAATGGCTGCGAAGATCCCATTACAGCTGAGTGGCGCGTACAAGCAGAGGACATTATGACGAAAGCTGCTTCCTTGGTTGGAGGCAAAGTCGAAGACATTACCTGGTATTTAACATCGGTCGTTGTGACACTAGACGAAGATTTGAGTGGTGCACAAGATTTACTCAAATCGTCGGGACCAGTGATCGAAGTCGCCGAGCCTAGCAATCCTGTTTTCTATGACCCTGAGGACCCAAAACCTGAAGATATCTGGACAGATGAGGACGACATTGTGTACCAGAGAGAAACCGAGGAAGAAGCTCAGGAACGAATGGATCAAAAACGCAACATGTACGCAACAGTAGACGATTCGGACCCAGAGGATGAACCACACATACCCGAGGGAGAAGACGACTCAGACCGAGTGCCACTGCGCATGAACGAAGAAACTAGATCCGATGCAGCTCTTTTGGAAGCAGAAGAAGCCAAAATTCGGTACGACGAGGAGGAAAGACCTCTCGAAATAGGAACGTTGTTGTTGGACAAGCAGGCCATCTCAACGGTGGCCGGAGCCATACTTGAAGCCTTGGAGGATGTTGAGCCAGAGCTTCAAGTGCTGTCGCGCCATGAACTTGTCTTGACAAGTGCAGGACCGCCTGATGTTTTGGAGACACAAAAGCAATTCAATGCACACCGTGGCCATCCTGTTACTGTCGAGACACAAGATCCATGGCAATCCAATCGCGTCCTGAAGGGAAAGTTACTCGATCGCAATGCCATGGACGTGTTGATTAACAAAAAAGGGCGCATGGTGACTATTCCGCTGAATTTTGTCAAGTGCGTTCGGGTTATGCCACCTGAGGAACACTCAGAATTCGATTTCGAAGAGGACGAGGAATCTGAAGAGCCAAATTAGTAATTAATTACTTTGAAAGTGTTGCAGAGACCCTGGACAGCTGCGTTTACTCTCCCTTTCTGTCACAATAAGACAAGAATTCTGCCGAATTCCTACTTTTTTTCTGATACAACTTCGTTCTCCTTCCTATCTCCGCTTTTGAAAGTTATGGCAGAGAGGTGAAATCCCTTGATACTCATGACCCGCAATCTTACCGATCCATTGTATTGCAGAGTCCACCATATACCGGCTCCATAACCTGAAACCTTCGCGGTGGGGGCAATAACACTGTTCGACGAAAGATCCATCACACGGATAGCAAATTCTTCTGCTTGATCCATGGCAAGGCAATAAAGCGAAATGAAATAGTGCTGATTCCTGCTCTCCGTGTCTCCTTTTTTTTTCACATCCAGTAAAAGTGATTCCTTCATATTGCGATCCTCCAGCTGGATATCAATCAACAATCCAGGCTCCCAATACGTATCGACACCCATGCCTAAAGATCCAATCTTTCTCTCTTCACTCCGATTGCCAGGATTTGGGAGGTAGGAGGAGTTATCCTTCGAAGCACTTTTATAAATGGAATTTTGGGGTACCCATCCTGCAAACCCGTGTTGGTGTGCCGTCACACTCCGAACGTAGTCTGGTAAGGCACTCAAGTCAGTACCATTTTCGTAATGTCCAAAGAGGACATAGCCATCCGATCCGTATTTATAAATACCATCACCTCTACTTTTTCTGTCAAAAGACACACTAGCAGGGTAGCGTGGTTCCGGAAACGGAGGAATATGCTGAGGCTTGTCAAATTCGAAATGGTTCTCTCCTTTGTACTTTGCTTGGATTACAATCTCTTTCCTGCTTTCAATTCGAACAAAGGCGAGCCCTGCTGCCTGGGAGGGATGAAAGTGACTCTCCAGGGCCTTGTCGCCAGCTGTAGTAGCGTCAAAAAATTCTGTCTCCACACCATTTACAAATACTTTCTGCAGCATGCGATCGAATCCATCCAGCTTATTCGCAACTCCAACGTAACCAGGAGTCCGACACTTCAACCGGATAGTAATAACATGATGGCATTGTCTCGCAGAATCACGGCCGTGGGATAACGTAGCATTCACTTTTATCGAACCCTCTGGAGTCGGCATCTCGACAGCTATGGCGGGGTACTTAGCTGAGACGTACGGCGCAGCAACAAATTCTTTATATCCTGGCAACAAAGGAGTAATCCCTCCAAGCACATGCGACATCCATGCTGTAACCCCCGAGCTCCATGGGTGACAATATGATGGCATGGTTGGCATCATGTCTCCATTCTGAAAAAGACCAGGCCACTCCGGCGAAAACAATTCCCAAAAGCAACCGTGTCCAAGTTCAGTCATGGGTTGCCAGCATAAATGAATTGAAGCCAAGGCATGCTGCATGCGCCCTGCGTTTCCAAAAGCCTGAAGGATCCAGAATTGGTTGAAAGGGGACCAACTGCAAATTGTTACAGGATTGTTCAATAGGGAGGACATCCATTCTTCGATTTCCAATTCTGTGGCAAGTTTGGCGTTGATAGCGTTTGTGGCGGAGTGAACGTCTAAACCACTAGGATATTCTGGTACTTGTCGAAACCGGCGAGACAAGTCACGAGATGTTTGTTTGAACCGCTCCGCCTCTCTTTCCATCCCACATAATGTCATTGAAGAGGCGAGATCATTGCATGCTCGTATGACTAATGCAGCGAAAGCAAGATGTGCCTCGCGCGGACACTGATCGTGATTTTTATGAAAGCACCAGCCATTACCAAGGCGATCATCCCAGCCCATCCAGGTTATGTCAAGGTTCGGGGAAAGAAAGTCATGAATTCTCTCTTTGACAATGGATCTGACATCTGGCAGCAATGCCAAAAAATTCTCCTGATCTCCGCTTGCCATGAACCAATCATGAACCGACAATGTCCAGTACAAAGGGTATGCCATTATGTCTTCGGCATTCAAGGAAGATAGTTATTTTGATTCGTTAGATTCTCACTTTTTCTAGTAGCTACGTGTAAATTATTTTAACAAACACTTACATTCATCCACAACATGATGTCCGTGGATATGACCTGAATTTGTATTTTGCAGTGCACTGTGAATTAGGTCATAGGGCGCAAAAGCCACTAAAGCTGCTGCCATTGACGGTCTGGCATCTCCCTGGCACAACACGAAAGAGCAGATATAAAATCAGCAGGTTGACAGTAATACTTTATGTTCACTCGACCATTCGTCCATTTTCCAAGGACAGTAGCACGTACCTGAATTGCCACGCGGTCTCCTCGTTCTATGAGAATAGAATTGAACCCATTGGCTTCCATATTTAATCGGACGGCATAGGCTCCTAAGATTCACAAAAAAATCTGATCAGAAAGGCCTTGAGAAAATCAAATCATGTCAGGCAAACAATTTCGACGACATTAACAACGAACCAGTATACCAGACTTTATTCAACGCAGCGTCGGATGATTCGAGCGACCCAGTGTAATTGACTGGTTTGACTTTGCCTACCAGCGAGACGTTGGATATGACAAGCGGATCTACAGCTCTCAAACCATGATCACCCGGAAAGTCAAAGAAGAGCCACGTAAAGCGGACACCCTCGTACAGCTCGTCGTTTGTCTCGAGCCGAAACGTTGACGATCCGTACTGCTTCACTTCCTTTGTCTTTCCAGGATATGGTGAATTGAATTCTGACAAGCCAGCTCTCACAGTCACATTACTAGCTCCCAAGTTGGGACTTATGAATTCAAACCATCCCGCAATTTCGACGCCAAAGTCCAGCATGAGCGTGGCAGACTTGGACACTTGAAGAATATGTGATCCTTCTTCCGCTTTATGTTTCGATAGCATCTCCAAACCCTTGAAAGCGTTTTGAGGAGAAGCAGTGTAATTTTCAGGGAAGAATATTCTGTAGACTTGCAACTCGGAGGTGTTGGTATCGGGAATCCAAGTCGTCTGGACAAGGGGATCAGGACTGAATGGCCGCTCGGGATTGCAATTCGAGCAATGCCCATTCAGCATTTCAAATGGTTCGGGTGCTTCATAGTCTTTCTGATAATCTCTAACAAAAACAGCAAAAGACGTGCACTGGAGAAAGGCTACGAGACGAAGAAGTACGCTTCTCATCTTGAAGAGTAATCACCACATGGGGAGGTCCTATAATGGATTGATCATAGATCATAGGTTATCCTTCTTTCATTATTATTATTTCGGAAAAATACAAAGCAAGCCGAAAGATACTGATGCGAAGTTACTTTGTAAGCTTACGGGTTTACTGCAGTCCCGAAACACGAAAAAGGCGTCAGGATTTGTTTCGCGTGAATTTCCTAATGAAAGCACTTCTACAACATTGTGTCGTAGCACTACTACTAGAGTAGTACTGTACTACTAGTAGACTACTAGCTAGTAGTAGTTTCTACCATGGTGCTGTACACATCAATGGAATAGTCTACTACTAGCTAGAGAATTGGTCCTTCTAAGACAGTCAACGCCTTTTCCTTGCCTGCCACTCCGGAACACATTTTATCCTGGCCACAAACCTTGATAGAAGAAGGAGCGCCGCAAGAGAGCAATTGATTCGTGAGGAGTCAACAAGAAACGTTGTGCCTGTCAGTTGGCTTTGTATTATGCGATCACTCAGGACTCGACAAGACTGGGACAGTCCTCAAACGAAAAGGAAGCGATTGAATTTCGATACCTCTGAGGATCACATAAATGGACCAACAAGAGTCAACAATAACAGAACTACAATGAAGTCGAAAGAGATGTTATCCTGCCGTGACTGTGGAAGATGGGGACAAATACTAATAAGAACTCTACGTTGTGCCTCCATATTGGTTGTGTTGGTATTGTTAGCCCTTCCACTACACCGCAGTAGACAGAGAGAGCCAAAATTACGAGGCAGAGACGAGAGACAGCTTTGGTCTACTCGAGATAAAAGGACTCATATACCGACTTTTGAGCCAACGTTCCCTTCTTCCGAGCCTCCAACGGAGTTCCCAACAACTTCCTTTGCGCCCTCTAAATCAAACGAACCGACATTGAGTCCAACGGCAATGCTGACTGAATCGCCATCTATCTCAATGAGACCGTCATCAATGGCTTCGGAAGAGTCTGCTTCGAACAAACCAATATTGACTGAGGAAGCTGACCTGGAGGCTTCTTTGGAACCGACGGAGCTTCCGACAATAGAGCTCACGCCTGACCACACATTTTTAGCAACGGTTGAAGCCACGGACAACATGAGTCTGACAGATCAACCGATATTGAGTCCACCCTCCCCGGTACCGTTCGGAGAGAGTAGACAAGATGGATTGTACTTAGAGCCAACCACTTTTGATCCTGCACCGTGCCCGGAAGATAGAGACACAGCGAGGGAATACTTTTACATTTTCTTTGAAAAATTTGATACAAGTATTGTTTCCGATTCGTTTCTTGAGGACGCATTTCGATCGGCGTATAACAAAGGCTATAATGCAGATTATTGTGAACCCAGGGTAATTCGAGTCCGGCGTGTAAAAGTCAGTGACCTATCGCAGCAGCGACAGGATGTGTCGGAATCTCTGCTGCTCAATACCGAACGAATTGAGTTTCTAGTCACATTCGAACAATATGGCGATAGCGAACTCTTTACTACACCAATTAATCGAGCAATTTTTGTTTCCGCATTAAACGAGATTTTCAGTCTGGGGAATTCACCAATATATGCTCTCAATGTAAAAAAATCTCCTGTTCCCACTGAGGCACCAGCTTTCGAGCCAACGCAAGAACCAACGTCGTTAGCTTCACTTGAACTCACCGAAGAACCCACTGAGCTTACAGGAAAGCGTGATGCGCTTTATCCTTCATTTGGGCCAACGGATAGTCCTGTTACATATGAGCCTACGGGGCCGTCCCGTGAATTACCTTTAACAGATGATCCAACGCCAACACCAACATCTCGCGAGACTGAACGCACCACAAAATCGCCAACACACTATCCTACAGATATACTAGAGAACCCGTTGCCATCATCTAATCCAATTGGTGGGAGAAGTCCGAGACCGACCTCGCCGTTGACGCGACGACCGACAAGGGAACCAAGGCCTGACCCAACAGCAGCTACGGAACCACCTACATGGCAATCAACTGACATGCCGACGTCGGAGCCAACGCCTGACCCAACAGCGGCTACGGAACCACCTACATGGCAACCAACTGACATGCCGACGTCTGAGCCAACGGCTACGGAACCACCTACACGGCAGCCAACTGACATGCCAACGCCTGAGCCAACGGCGACGGATCCACCTACATCGCAGGCAACCGACATGCCAACATCTGAGCCAACGGCTACGGAACCTCCTGCATCGCAGGCAACTGACATGCCCACGTCTGAGCCAACGTTTGAACCCACTACTATGCCATCCTGGGCACTAACGAGTCTGTCTCTCAGTGCGCCTCCCGCTGGCTCTCCGTCCCGCAGTCCAACTATTGAACCGACGGAGGATCTCTCGTCACCATTGCCGACTCAATCTCCGAGGGACTATCCTTCTTTGAATCCGACTGGACCCCTTAGCGCCTATCCGTCCGACTCACCCGAGTACATTTTACAAGAGACGCAGTTGAAGGACACTCAAATGTTTCTAAATGGCGTGTCTCTTTTGTCATCCAGGAGCCAAATTGTCTGGAAAGAGGCCACAGAGAATGCCATTGAACGAGAAGTACTGTGGATACTCAAAGACACTGCAGAATCGGTTGATGTTGAGGTGGCGAATATTTCTCAAGACCCGAATAGGCGAATGCTGCAAGGTACATCGACGATAATATTTTCCAATCTCACAATCACTTTTGATGTTCAGTTTCTTATTCGAGCCGTGATTGAAGATCACAACGTACTGCGCTATGTAGGCGCTGCACTCGATACCATCGAAGATCAAGACATGTTTATAGCCGAGTTGAAAGCTAGTGAGGAAAGAGCCTTTCGAAATTTGACATCAGTACGATTATCACTGCCAGCAACGGCGAAAATGATTATTGAGAATCCAATTCATGCAGAAGAAGGCACTCCCGAGTCACGGAATACCGGCATGGCAATTGGAATCACCAGTGCCACTATAGCTGTCATAGCTCTTTCCGGCGTTGGTGTATTTGCGTTTATGAAAAGAACATCATCATCAACAGAAATCTCATCGGACCAAGCAAAAACCTTGCGGCAACTAAATGGAAGCAGCGCGGCTGGCTTCGACGTGACAGAGAAACCAGACGTGGAAGTTTCGACCTTGGGTGACCCAATCCCTCAGGGCATCACGCCTGTCGCCGGTGATGCTTCGCTGGCAGAGGAGTCCGCAAGTTTACCCTATGATTACAAGGTTGCTTCCAATATTCTACCGTCTCTGGTTGATAACGAAGACGAAGATAACTCTTCTTACTCCTCATTTTCACAGCCAAGCTCGAACATTATCGAAGTTGAGACTGACGATGACGAACTAGATGCTCAGTATTTTATTGAAGATCAGATCGAAGTGGAAGCTCCTCCCGGAATGCTTGGACTGGTGTTGGAGGCAGACAGTGAGGGAGTTGCGTCTGTTTGCAACATGCGAGAGAAAAGCCCATTGGCTAAACGAGTTCATCTTGGCGACATATTATTGGCGGTAGACGGAAGGGACGTTACAGCTATGCCGGTCAACGAAGTTATGTTGCTTATTGCGGCCAAGAAAAGGAACAAGACCAGAAAACTCAAGTTTCGCCGTCCTTCGAAAAAGTCTGCACACCGCGAAAATCTTGCTGAGCCTGCTAATGGATTACGCAAATATGCCCCATATTAGTCTGAACGTAGCAATAGATATTTATACTTTTTTTATCACTGAGTAAAATTTTGCTTTCAATTCACAGAAGTGCCATATAGATAAAGTATGCTTTAAGAGGGAATGCTGTATAATATCTTACGAAATCTTATTAAGCTTTAAGAGAGATTGTATAATATCGTATCTTATGAAATCTTATTAAATGATAATTTTAGAAAGAAGCGCACGTGGCTCTAACTTTGCCACTTAGGGGAGCTCAAAATACTTCCATGCTGGGAATCATGCCTGCTCATGTACCTCCTTGGGGAATTTGTGGAAGTCAACGTGGTGCTTTGGATGAGTCTTACTATGTTCTTGGCTTTGCAGCTTGCCGTAAGTCTCGCGGATTTGATGTCTTTCACTGACAATCTCAGCCTTCACAATATAAACTGGGTCCCAAAAGAAGTATTCCCAGTCATCACCTTCTTCAATGGTGGCTTCTTCAAAGATTTTTTCAACCATTTCAAAGCCCTCTACCACCCTAGCAAAGCACGGATCTGCTTGCTCTTCAATGTCGTGGTGATACTGTCCACCTGGTCCATGCATGATGGTATTATTTTGTTTATTGATGTACCAATCAGGACCCCCAGGTCGGCCAGTGAAGCCAAGGGTCCATTTTTCGTGTCGGTACTGATGAGAGTATTCAGGATAGGAAAGGGAAGCAAGATCAGCATCGACAAATGGCTTTAGAGCAGCAGCTCTGTCGGCTTCGAAGGTATCCTCTTCAATATTCTCATCTTCTTCTAGCATGGGACCGGCCTGTAAAACATGTGGTCCATTGATGTAAAACCAAGAGTTGTCCCAAAGCTTGTGAGCAACTTGCTCAAGGAAAAGCTGAACAGCATGGGGCATTAGTTCCAATGGTGCAGTTTCGATGATAAAATGATGCTCGGTCTCGTTGACGTCAGAAGGCAACACGAAGGTAAA
>Ga0100378_1005409_pt1 | contig 11724 bp, 16 predicted proteins | sample CryGeymeta201502_FD_81535 | JGI IMG/M metagenome (GOLD analysis project Ga0100378, IMG submission 81535) | Groundwater microbial communities from Crystal Geyser aquifers in Utah, USA - Crystal Geyser metaG 2015-02 | ecosystem: Environmental > Aquatic > Deep subsurface > Groundwater | place: USA...
GAAATTTTAAATATTTTAAATTAGTAGTAATTTGATCTCTTATTTTCTTTTTGTATGTTTTTTCAAAAGTTAATAAATAAAGTATTGTAATATTAAGTCAAAGGATCATTTTTAATATTATTATTTTATATATTTTTTATTTTATGTAGGCTTAATAAATTATATTTCATTTTTATATAATTTACATTAATCAATAACAACTAAAAAATAATTACCAACTTTTAAACACCACTATTTTAATATAAACAAATAAAGCAAAGTAGAATCAAATTAATAATACAAATATTTAAATTAAAGTAAATTTAAATAAATAAATAAATGAATATATTCGAAAAGAAAGCTCAATATTTAAAATACTTTGAGGACATCTATCTTATCGATATTGACAACGAAAACGATAGAATAACTATAATTTTTAATGGAAAAGAGAATATCATTTATATATTTGACTTAAAACCATACATTAATTACTTTCCAATCGAAGAAGAAATTGTTAATAATACAGATTCAAGCGCCTTACAAGATAAAAAGGTAATAAAAGAAAAGGAAAAAATTATAACTGCGAATGATATAGGGAAACTACTTAAGAAAGATAATCAAGAGTTTGTAATATATAATGATCTTAATAATAATATACCAAAACAAGAACAGGAGCAAGAGCAAATTTATGAAAATTATTTTGAAAATGTAGAGATGAAAAGTAACATAACAAACTAATATTTATCTTAATGCATTACATAATATATAATTTAATTTATTAGATATATCAAGCAAACAGATCAAATTATCATATTTTAAACCGTCTTTAAAAAGCAAAGTACTAAGTTTAATAAACTGTCTTTGTAGTAATATTATAGGTCTTAAATGGTTCAGTATAAAACATTTAAAGGATCAACGCTTTAGTAACGGAATGGAAAATAATCAAAGTAACTTAAATGACAAACAATTTAATTCTTTATTTTGCTTAAATGTGGATGGGTATATTAATATATATGATTTAAAACAAGCTGATTATTCACTAAAATGTACAATTAATCCAGAACATTTAGATACTAATAAGTCCCATGAGAATTTCCCTGAAACATGGCGTAGTACCTTTTCATACAATCTTGGTAAACCAATCAGAGATTATTGGCTTGACCACAATCCAAATAAATTGTATACATTACATACTAATAATTATATAACTTTTTGGTCGATTTTGTATCCTAGAGATAAAATTCAAATTATTCCAAATTATGAAATAAATCTAAATCTCACAACTGAATTTAATAGAATATTAGTCGATAAAACTAACAGCTATCTATATTGCTTTGATACAACCGGTGTCGAGATATACAAACTAAAAGATCTACCTCCATTTCTCCTTGCCTCACAATACAAATATAACAAATCAAATAATGATCTATTACAAAATATAAACGAGTTAAGTCAAAGCGAAAATAGTAATCAAAATTTAGTTGGAGACAATACATATAATTGCTTATTTAATAAAGATCAAGAAGACTCTTTTGATTTCATTGTAAAGCCAAATAAAAACGATAAAAATGATATGGACTACCTATTTTCTTTACAAAAACCTGAATTAACATTTTTTGACGAACAATTAGTATTTCAATTGTTCGATTGTAAAAAAAGAAAATATATAATTATTCAAATTGACAACATATCTTGGAAAAAAAGATTTATCGAAAGTAAGGTCTATACTGATATGAAAGATACTGAATTTGCGATAATTAACGAATCTGTAAAAGCAGTTAATTATAGTTTAGCCCCATCACTATACTTGAAATTAGATGATAAAGTAGGTAATAAGCAAATTAGCTATAGCTCATTAGAGAACATACAATTTTCAGAAAATTATTGTTTGAGTAATTATTATCAACCGTTAGTATATTTAGAAGACAATAAATTAGTATTTTATGATACAACGTACAAAAAAGTCTTAAGTAGTTCTTATTTAAAAAATCAAAATGAAGTAAATTCAGAAAATTTACATATAAAATGGTTATATTCAAATTCAGTTTTAATTACAAGTGAAGAAATTTTATTCTTATTAATTAAATTTTCCAAAGAACTAAATACATTAGGAGTATTAATATCACCTACAAAAATTAAGGAGTTGTTAATAAACAAAGTACATAAATAAAAGTGTTAGTAATAGTTTATGATATATTTGTAATATAATTAGATTATATTATTTTTTTATTTGTAATTTATATTATAGTTTATATTATAATTTTATATTATATTCTATTAATTAAGATTTGAATTATACTCTAAAAATTCAATATATTTTAAATAATAAATAAAATTTAAATTTTCAATTTGACTATGAAGGTAGCAAAATTACGCCAAAATAGTTCTGAAAGTAGTAGTGATTTTGAATACATAAAGCCATCATTAAAACAAAAAGAAGTTTCTAAAACTTTTAAAAAAGATCATAATAAATCTAAGGAACATAAAAATAATATTAACTCCAAGTCATTTAAATTTACTTACAAAAATAATATTAAAAATGATTACACAATTGAATTTGATGACTTTATCAAAAGTATTAAATTCTCTACAACAACTAATCTTACAGATGATGAATCTGAAGAAAAGTATGAAATATTTGACAAAACTAATAAGAGTAATAAACACAATAAGAACAATAATGAGAAATTGAATAATCATGCGCCAAGATCTAATAAAAATAAATATAGCTCTAGTGATATAAGCTCAAATTGTTTAAGTGATAGAAGTAAGCAAAGTAAAAGTAATAATAGAAGTAAAAGTTGCAGCAGAAGTAGTAGTAAAAGTAGTAGTTGCTTTAGCATAAAATTCATTAATAAGAATAAAAACAAAAATAGAGCTAGTAAAAATAAAAAAGATTTAAATAAGAAAGATAGACAAAAATCAAAAGTAAAGAATAAGAATAAAACAACTAGAAGAAATAAATTTACTTCAAAATCTAAATCAAATTTATCATGTGTATTAAGTAGTGCAACTAACAGTTTAAAATCAATGAGTGCATCAAGTATAAGTAGTAATAGTAATTTTAGTATTGCAAGAAGTACTAAATCAGAAATAAAAGAACGAAGAAAAATTTTAAATAAACCTAAAAGAAAAAAGAAAACTATTAATAAACCAAATAACACATTTACTAATCCCAGTAATGGAAATAATTCTAATACTAATAAAAACATTATAAACAAAAATAATAATAAAGAGGATAAGAAAGAAAATTGCAAAACAGCGAATGAAACAAATTATCATAATAGTAGTAAATTAAAGGACCTTTTCGAATTTAACTCTTATAAAGAATCAAAACTAAAGGAATTTAAAAATTTAGACGAATTAGAATCTAATAATTTATATTCTATACTAAATCTACACGAAGATGCAGAAAATAAACAAATTCGTGATGCGTATAAAAAACTTAGTGTCTCCCATCATCCAGATAAAGGTGGAGACCCAATAACATTTACTAAAGTAAATCGAGCATATAAAATACTATCAAATCACAAAACTAAGGCAATTTATGATAGATTTTCAATGAGAGCTGTTCAGTATATTGATAATATATTAGATAAAATAGATTCAGATTCTGACCATGAGGTTGATTTAGATGAAATAGAAATATATTTAAATATGATTAAATAATAGTTATAGTTATTAATAAATAATATATAATTTTATAAATAATCCAAGTAATATAAAATAACAAAGTATATATTAATATATCAATATATAAATTAATTTAATACAATATAATAATGGATAATATTAATTTTGAAGAATTCCAAAAATTAAGGATTAAAAATAGATTTTCAATTGAGTTAACTGAAAAAGTACTTTACGAATTTTCGAACATTCATCTAATTGAAAACAAAACTAAAAACTGTGAAACAAACTGTTTCGATAAATTCTCAGTTCAATATAACTCTAATAAAGATAATAAATATTACAATTTCGACGAATTATTAAATAATATAAGCTCATGCAGTGAAAATTGCGAAGAATTTTATAGAAAAATAACAGACCACCAAAAAAAAGGAGCTGAAATAAGTTACTTTACATTCCAAAAACAACTTACAAAATGTAAGGATTTACACATGAATGAGCCAGATAAATTATTGAATTGCTATAATTATAAAATTAGTAAAGTATTTAAGAGGTTTGGAACTTATTATTTTAATCAAAGAATAAATTTGGTGCAAAGATTTAATAATTAATAGCAGGTTGTTGTAGTTGATTATCTGATCGTTATTTGATCGTTATCTTATTGAATATATTTAAATTATAATTAATTTAGTTAAATCATAAATATTAATAATGCCATTATTATAAGAAAATAAAATTTATTCATTTATTCAGTAATTAAATTCTTAATATTATTAATATTATTAATATTACTATTAAATATGTCAGAAGTTTCAACGGCAATTATTATTGAGCTTCAGGATTTAGATATAACCTCAATAGTACTATATAATATCTTGATGATGAAATTATCTAGTTATTTAGTTAATTTTCTGTTTATTATTCTTTATTCATATGATACTTTTGATCTCATTTATTATGGAATAGCTCCGATATTGCTTGCAGATTTAATAATAATAATATACTCTGGAGTAACAACAAAATTATTCATCAACAAATCTTTCATTATTAGTTTATTAATTGAAACTCTACTTGACAGTGTTTTTAAATTAGTATTTCTAATATCAATTCTAAAGAATCTGACTATAAGTCCATCACTATGTGTAGCAGTATTCCAACTTTTATTTTCTATTTTTACTAATAAAACACAATCAGCAAATTTTGGATTTCCAATGTTACTTATATATAATATATTTTATTATATTGTTTTGCTTTTTGTTTTTCTAAAGCTGGATCAAATTATTACATGGAATATGTATGCTATAATATGGTAAATTAATTATTAATCATTAATGTAAATGTTAATTTAAATTGTTAGGCCTTTCTATATCTTACTTATTTTTTTGACGATTGTATTGTTTTTGAAAGTAAAGACTACTTTTGACAGTGTTAAAAAGTTGACAAGTTGCCAAATGACATTTAGAGAGTATATGTCTGAGAATTTCTTTTTCTTTGCAATTCTTGGATTTTTGACTGTTAGTAGTATATCTATTTACTACATATTTGGTATGATTAATAATATAATTAATTAAAAGAAAATTCGGATAGTGAAAGCATTTATATACAGCCATTGCAAGCAAAAGTACCCTCTATAAGCTTTCTATGTTATTTTTCTATTGAACTAATTTATTGTCTGTTTTTAAAAGAATACTTCAAGTAATTAATTGATATAATTGATGTTATTTTATATTTAATTCATATAGAAAATTGATTAATGAAAACATAGTAACTTTCATTAAGGAAAAGAAAGAGATAGAAGCAAATTCACAAGGAAATGCTGAATTCCAAATAATAGCCAGACATGAAGAGTTAATTAATGATGTATTTAGAAATATAGAGCGAAACATTAATTCAAATAACAATAGTAGAAATAAAAAGGATATAATGCCTTCATTACTTACTTTTCTCAATGTTGATTTTATTATAAATGAGCCTGTCGACGTAAATGAAGAAATTAACTTAAATGATAATAGTCCCAAAGGAATTAGATCTTTACTTACTACTTACTTACAATTGTGTATTTCAAAGTCATTTATAAAAGCACAAGAAGAAGGGTGTTATTATATTCCTTTTTTATCTAATAGCGATAACAAAAACAATAGTCCTGATAAAATAAAATTACATGAGTCTGAGACAAAAAATGAAAATAAGATATCTGGTAAAACTCAAGTACGAAAGTTAATTGAAGATACTGAAATTAATAAAATTATTGTTCAAGAAGCCCCATCTGATAATAATCATGAAGAAACTATGATAGATAATCTAAATTCCACAAGGCAGCTAAATGGGGATAAATTAAGTGATAATATAATAAATAATGATAACTATAAGAATGAAAAAGATAATAATAAACAGGACATAAATAAAAGAGATATAGAATTAAAAAACATACATCATGGTAATTATAACATATCTAACATAAAAATACATTTTAACTTTAGACAAACACATTAAGTCAAAACTAAGTCTAGAAATTACTAGTAAGAAAATAAAGGAATTCGAAAATAGCGAAACTAAGAAAAGTAGTAGCAGATTTAAAAGAATACAACAATCGATGGATTTACGAAGAAATCATTATTTATCAGAAGCAAATCCAAACCTAAATCTCGATAACCAAAATACGAATGAAAATCTAAGCATTATTGAATCCTTTCCCGTCAAAAGTAAATTTTCAGTCGATGAACACAAAGCTATCGAAAATAATATATGCATCATATGCTATGAAAAGAATATGGATTCGGTCATACAGCCATGTGGCCATGGTGGAATGTGTTATACATGTAGTTTATTAATGTGGAAAGATTCTTTAGACTGCCACATTTGTCGAGCTGTAATATTATTATTATTTATTATTTATAACTATTTTAGAAAATTAATGAAATATATCAGATTTTAGCTAATGAATGTAATCCAAATGAGTTCAAGGTTATCTCAGCTACACTTTCATTAAGTAATGAGAATTTGGAAAGGATAAAACAAGAAGTGTTGACAAAAATAAAAATGATTTTATTAGAACAAGAAGAAAATAAATGTAATATATACAATGAAGATGACTCTCAGAGTAGAAAAAATAATGAATTAAACTTTAGTATAGGAGATAACAAAGATGTATGTGTAAATTACTCAGTAATTTCAATTCCTATTCAATGATTTTTCATTTTTTCAAATGTTGTAGTAAATATTAGTTATACAATATTAATATAATATTAATTAGATAATTAGTAATATATTAATTTTTAGGTTAATTTATAATTTTTAAATTAATTATAGTAATATATTAATTTAAAATAAATTAAAAAAGAAATAATTAATATTAATATTATGGAAGTCGTTGACAAATACTTAGTCAGAGATTGGTTCCAGTTAGGAAGATCAAAAGAGAAATTAATAAAACAACTTAATACTGTTATATTTGGTAATAATTAGATAATAACATATTTATTAGGTAGTGCTGCAGCTATTCTATTTACAATAGTTTTAATGATTCTAATTTACTCTTCTTCAAACTATTCAAATTTAGATGATTTGACATTATATATGGAAGATTATAGCAAAGATAAAGGAGAAGGAATGATGTTCGATCAAGTAAACTTTGGACTTAAAATTATGCCAGGATATAATACAGAAAGAAATGCCCTATATATGATTCAGACTGGCGATGTAATTTATTTCATTAATAAAAATAGTATCAAAAAACAACAATTGCTAATGCCAAAAGTCTTATGGATTCATACAACATGACAAACTCTTTCTTTTTTATTGATAGAACCAAATTATTCTTTCCTAAACTCATCTTTTCTAAAAATAATATACCCGTCGGTGACTCAGTAATAATGTGTATTAGTGCCAGTTGGGCAACAAAAGATCGTAAACATACTTAACTTAATATTCTAAATAAAAATCAATTAACATAAAACATAAATAACTTAACTCAATTATTAGACGGAAAGAACTACGATATCATGAAACAAGTTAAAAACTTCCCAGTATGCAGTGAAACAGAATCTGGAAAATTCATCTGGAATGACGATGATCCAGTTAACGGAATCAATGTACCAGTATGGAAGCAATTAGAATACGATATTGATTGCGGAGAAGACGAAGAGTGTGATAGCTACTGTAGAAATTCATATAATGCTGAATTCATAAACGGAAAATTAGGAAAGAAATGCTATGCATATAATGTAATAAATAACATAAACAATAACTTAATATATATGATATAATAATAGATCTTAGAAAGTATATGTCTTACTGTTGAATTTAACGATGTTACTAAAGAATTTAGTTATGTAGGTGGATGTTACGAAAACGGAGCTACATATAAATATGGACCAGCTAAACCAAATAACACTTATAAGTAAGTTAATTATAGATAAATTAATATTACTATAATTGTTTAGGTTTGACGATATTGAAATTGAAATAAGAAATTCCAGAGATCCTATAGTAAAAGCTTCAGAACTAAGTAGTGGATCATACAATTTTGGTCTTACATGGGTATGATTATTATTAATTGATTTTAGCATTATATCGTTATCTTCTTTAGTTTTATTATGAAACTTTCAATATTAGCTTTAATAGTTGTCGGAGGTTATATTTTTTATTTGAAAAAGACATTACCAGCTGAAAAATCACTTTTAGATGAAGAACAAGCACCAGGAAGTGACGACAGAAATGAACCAGCATCAGGTAGAGCATTAGAAAAAGATGGAAGTAAAGATAAAGTAATCAATGAAGATGCATAAGACTATGGTTAAATAAACTATTTTTTAATTTTTTTACTAATTTAATATTCAAAATATAATTTTAGTTAATAAGTTAATATAAATGTATTAAATGTTATAATTAATTTATATAATATTATGTTATATTATTTTTATTATAATTATACTAGAAAAAATAAAATTCTATATTAACAGATCTAATACTATAACTGTTCATTTAGTTGTTAACAAATCCAATATTTGTTTGACAACTTATAACCATATCCATACTTTCAGAATTTTCAATATCAAGTTTATGTTTAGACAGAATATTATAGAATAATAAATAGTTGTAATGAGTCTTACCAAAGTTAACAAGTTTTATTACAGACTTTCCAAATCCAGCTTTAGAGTAAGATACTTTATCGTAGTTGAACGATTCCAAAGCGTTCTTTTCTGCTACTGAGTGAATTAACTCTTTCCAATCTCTATCATCTTTTGTTCCCATTTCAGGGTAAAATTCCAAAAAGTCAACTGTATCGATTTCACAATTTATAATAGGGAGAAACCAGTTAAATACTCTATGTGAATTGCTATAATTCTTATCTAATATGATTAAAAACCTCATCGCTTTATTTTCTTTCTTTTCTCGTGTATTTTTTTCTTTTATTATCAATATGGGTGTTTTGCAATAACTTAAAAGATAACTTAATCCGATATGTAGTTCTTTATTATCTCCTAGAGCTCCTTTTATTCCATTATAACCAATAACTATAAAATTTGACAAATAGTTTTCAGCAAATAAAATAGTCTGTTCTAAGTAATGAGAATTATTTCCTCTATCTTCAACAATTAAATGAGCTTTATTTTGAAAAGATTTTAATTTTGATGAGTACTTATCCACTATTGTTAGTTTTTTGTTATTATAATTATAACTAGAATCACTTTTCGAGTTGAAGATGTAAACACAAAGCAGCTTTACATTTGAGACAAAATAATCTTCTGTTATCATTTGATAAGCATATTCTGAATCAACTGATCCATCAATAGAAATACAAAACATTACTTCATCATCTTGCTTTCCAAATATTCTCGAGTTTCCTATTGCTTTATTTACTTTATTGATAGATTCAAGCCAGGGAACATTTTTGACAGTAAGAGAAATATCTTGTTTCCCCTTCCTTATAAAATTTGGTTTAATATTATCTGTTTCTGTGTTACTTAGCTTAACTTTTGGAATTACTTTGGAAGTTTCGAAGACCTTATCCATTTCTGATTTTATTAATTAATCTAATATTACTATAAATAACATATAAAAATATTATAATATCATAAATAATTTTATATAGTGATAAATAATTATAAGAATTATTATGATTATTTTAATTAGATAATTAGAATATTTATAAATTATTATATTACAACTTAACAACAAAATATAAAAAAATAATAGAAATAAAATATGAATATAAATATATAATCAATTATTAACAAAACCAATATTAGATTTACAACTTATAACAATATCCATACTTTCTGAGTTTTCAATGTCGAGTTTGTGTTTTGAAGGGATATTATAGAATATAACATAGTCATATGGAGTTTTTCCAAAGTTTACAAGTTGAATTACGTACTTTCCAAATCCTGTTTTACCGTAAGCAACTTTATCATAGCTAAATGATGCCAAACCATTTTTTTCAGCTATTGATTCCATCATTTCTTTCCAATCTCTTTCGTCTTTGCTCCCTAGTTCAGGGTAAACTTCTAAAAAGTCAACTGTGTCAGTTTCGCAATTGATCATAGGAAGAAACCAGTTAAATACTCTATATGAATTGCTATAAAACTTATCAAGAATGATTAAGAACCTCAATGCTTTATCTTTTTTCTTCTCCCTTATCGTCTGTTCTTTTATTATTATAGTAGGTGATTTAGAAGAGGTTAATAGATAACTTAATCCAATATTTAGTTCTTTAAGATCTCCTCTTGGTCCTTTTAGTCCATCATATCCCATAACAAAGAAATTAGCAAGGTAATTTTCAGCTAACATTAAAGTTTGTTCTAAGAAGTGGTTATTATTTACTCTATCTTCGACTATAAAATGACATTTTGTAAGAAAGGACTTCATCTTCATGGAGTATTTATCAACTATAGTTGTTTTTCTGTTCTTATAATTGAAATGTGAATCTTGTTTTGAGTTAAAAATATAAACACAAAGTAATTTAACATTAGATACAAAATAATCATCTACAATCGTTTGAAAAGCATATTCCGAATCGTCTGAACCATCAATTGAGATACAGAACAAAACTTCGTCTTCTTGCTTACCGAATATTCTTGAGTTTCCTATGGCTTTATTGACCTTTTTTACTGATTCAATCCAAGGTAGATTTTTCACTGTAAGTGAGACGTTTGTTTTGTCTTTTCTTGCATGGACTTTATTATTGCTATTATCATCATTTTTGTTATTATCATCCTTATCTATATTCACTGTCGGGATAACTTTTGAAGTTTCAAATATTTTATCCATTGTATATTTAATTATATTATTATATATATTAATTTAATTTAAATAAAGTTATTATTATATTTATAATAATAAAATGAATAAAGAAACTATATATTCTAAGGAAAATAACAATATTGACGAATTAGCCAAATTAGTTAATATATCAACAGAACTACTTACAAAAATGATGGACCAAGCTGAAAGCGTTAAAAGTAAAAGTTATTCTCCCTATTCAAAATTCCAAGTAGGTTGCTGTCTCTTGACTTCAAAAGGAACTTTAGTTAACGGTACTAATGTAGAAAATGTTGCATATGGTTCAACCATATGTGCTGAAAGGTCAGCTATCGTATCAAGTGTAAGTAATGGAGAAAGCTCATTTAGCTTATTTGTTGTGACTTCAAATTTAGAAAATTTCTTAACCCCTTGTGGAGCATGTAGACAATGTATAGTTGAATTTGGTCCTTGTCATATTATTCTTATGAATGTAAATAGAGCATGTAAGTTGACTAGTATTGATGAACTTTTGCCATCAAAGGCTGATATTGCTCATTTGAAACAAGTTTAATGAGAATGATAAGATAAATTTTGATATTAAAAAGACTACTATATTAATTAGTGAATAAATTCTCACTTATTTAAGAATATTAATAAGCATTTTAAATTTTAGTTTATAATAGAATAAGAGAATATTACTGTATAATATAATATATAATATTAAATAATTTATATAATTTTATATATTGTTATATTAAATATAAAGAATTTATATTATAATAGTTAGTATTATTAAGTGAATATAATATTGGGGATTGGGGATTGGGGATTGGGGATTGGGCCCAATCCCCAATCCCCAATCCCCAATCC
>Ga0100378_1005412_pt1 | contig 11720 bp, 14 predicted proteins | sample CryGeymeta201502_FD_81535 | JGI IMG/M metagenome (GOLD analysis project Ga0100378, IMG submission 81535) | Groundwater microbial communities from Crystal Geyser aquifers in Utah, USA - Crystal Geyser metaG 2015-02 | ecosystem: Environmental > Aquatic > Deep subsurface > Groundwater | place: USA...
AGACTGCGAAGACCAAACCTATTGGGTAAATATTATTGAAAATGAATTGGGCTGTCACCAAAGAAGCTTGAAACACCCATCCTGTCTCGAGAGTAGCAGTAGATGTATTCCAGACATATTCGGGCTGGGTTCTGAAAAATATCATGATAGCGAGGATTCCGATGGTGGCTAGAATAACGTTTCCCCAGTGCATCAGCTGGTTTTCTAGTCTCAGGAAGTTAGAGCTAGGTTTGTGAGGAGTTTGCTCCTAACATGGCCGTCCCATTGCTAAGAGTCCGGGCAAAATGATGTACTTCGTCAAGTTGAGGAATATTAGCTGAAAAGGACTGAAAAATACTGCTTCAGTCTCCATAATTATCATTAGGGGAACATTAGTAAAGGAGGTGATAGTGATGAATCTGACAATTTAGATAATTGATCGCTAGCAGCATTTAGATTATCGTACCAGAATGTCAAGACCTGAAAGTGTTTATATAGAAAAGCTGGCAGCATAGCTTGAGTCACAGTTACTGATGCCCACTCCGATATCTGCCTCTCTGATGGCAAGAAGATCATTGGCTCCATCTCCAACCATTCCCACCTTGTCGACTTCAGTTCCCATAATTCTTTGAATCAAAGGGATGGCATCTCTGATGGCAATGATCTATTGTTTGAGGGTCCTCACAATGAAAGCTTTGTTTTATGGAGATATTCTGGAGTAGACTTTGATGCAAGGACTCATCTATAAATCTTAGAACTTTTGTTTGAGCTTGAGAAAATCGTTGTCAATAACCACAGAATTTGTGATTTTCATGTACTCCTAATAGGATATTTTCTCTCTGGAGACATTGATTTTTTCCTACCTGAAGGAAAACCTCTTGGTTAATATTCTCTGATCTTCCATAGCTACCATTTACTCAAAAGCCTGCTATTTCCCTTCGATTACCACGATTTCTTCATTTCTGGAGAGAATGGAGCACCTGATGGCAGTCTCAATAGCTATATAGATGTTATCTCCTGTTATGATGCGACTTTCAATATCCCCCTGCCTCAATAGCTCAATAGTCTTCCTAGAGTCCTCTTTCAGTTTGTTTTCGAAAACTACTAACCCCAGTATTTTGATTCCCTTGATAAAGTTATCTCTACTCTATTCTTTCCATTTATCAATATCACTCTTCGGGATTTATTTATAACCGTAGCCGATGGTTCTAAATCCTCCATAGGATTAGTTTTGCAAAAGATGGTCAAAATAATCATATTTAACAGTTGAATTGTTGTGGATAATTTAAGGGGCTCCTTTGGCAAAGATATAGTACTTGTCTACATACTTGTCATGAACCAAGACTGACATTGACTGAAATTTTGACTCATATTGATATACTTTCAATATCTTCAGCTTGACTTCATTCATATTTTCAGTTCCTGTCACATCGAAACAAGAGCCTTCCTCAACAGTTGCTGATAGTTTATACTGTGAATAAAAAAACATCTTCAGGTCGATTTAATCTCCCATTGGCTTGTCTTCAAAATATTTTACAGTATGACAACTGCCAAAGACCTTCTCATCTAGACCTCTTTACTCCTCAGCTCTATTGGTTATATTTACTTGTTTTGTTGGCTAAAAATGATATACTTTGTTGACCTCAACCTTATCCTAGGTGAGTGTGCCTGTCTTGTCAAAACACATGATTTTGAGATGTGCCCCTTCAACTGTCTTCTCAGGGTCGGTGCCAAGGATATTTTTCCACTTAAGACGAACAAGACTGAAGGAGTAGACGACATTAAAGTAGATGGGACAGGCGGGTGGAATGGTGAATGTCAAGATAAGTAGAAAGTTGAGGAAAATGATGATTCTTTGGAGGTTGTCGTTGGCTATCCTGACAGACATGGTTCCGAGGTAGATTATAATTCCAATGATCCAGTTTATTAAGAGGAAGTAGATGCAAGTCACAAAAAAATGAGGGGTGGCTGAAGTTTTATTGAGTATTTTTCTCAAAATGCGACCTCTCTTAGAAGCATAACCAGTATGCATCACCATTGCCAAAGGATTGTGAGTTGACAGCAACTTAGAGCCCTCATAGATCCATCGACTAGTGTCATCTTTCTTGTAATGCTCATATCGGTCCAGGGCATACTTTCCAATAGGGACGCTTTATCCTGTCAGGTTAGCCTCATTGACATACACCTACCCATTAACTAGCACCACATCGCAGTATAGATCATGTTTGGGAATAAAAATATCGCCAGGGACCAATTCAGTACTGGGCAAGTTAGTAAATCTGCGGTCTCTGAGAACTTCAACTTCCACTACGATCTATGCGAGTTATTTGATCTTTCGATAGGAGATGTAAAGAAGCAGGTAGTTGATTGAGGTAGTGATAATTGTGGCTGATAAGAGAAGGATTGCTGGCTCTATCAGCTTTTGGATGATGTAGATCGTGGAGGCTAGGTATTGGATCAGGAAGTAAGGTTCGGTCATCACATCATACATGTATTCATAATATTTGGGAGCTTCAACGATATGCTCGTTCTTACCGTAAAACTACTTCCTCTTTTAGGCCTCCTAAGTACTCAGACCCTACTCTAAACTCTTGGGATTGAGTCTTTGCTGCAATTATTTTTCATAATTGATAGCAACTGGACAGCACTATCCATCAGATAGAAGCTAGTACTTGAGATTTTTGTAGAAGAAGAAGCATTAGTTGCCTTTTGGGTTCAGATTGACGATTTATTACTACTTGATTCCATTGCCGCGAATGTAGATGTGTGTAGCCTTGTCCCTTCCAGCTTCCCAGTAGAACAGTTTTATGCGAGCTTTCCAGGAATATTTGAGGATCAGCATGCCAACAATAGACACTATGACGGGAATCACCAAAAGGAATAGTTTCAGATAGCTGAACTATAGGAGTTCAGTGTGAGCAATTTTGCACTCGCCTTGAATTTAATTCTTCATTTTTAGTTAGTTGCTGAGGTTGTCTTCGCTATTGGGGTCCGCACTTCCCAGCCGAAGCTCTATTTCCGCCATCTTAGATTAATTTTTAAAACGATAATAAGGAGATGATGAATAGTACACATGCTGAATATTGTGATAGATCAGAATAAATTAAAAATCAAGCTTCCTAAATTAACTTTGGAATTTCCGTTAAGAAAGAGGGCTTTAATATTACTTATTTTATCCATTCATACCATTCTGTTTACAGAAATCATTAATAAAAATACTTTTGAACTCTTAGGATGGAAGAAAAAAGTAAAGATCCTCTGACTGACCATACCGAATCTCTTCTCACAGTTAATGAATAAAATGACATTCCTCAAAAGCCTGAGGCTAAGATGCCTATAAGGTGTGCGATTTCTTCTCTGTTGGCCTGTGGCATGGGGACAGGTATATATCATCTGCCCTACAGAATCAGCTAAGTGGGTGTTATCCCTTTTCTTTTGTTCTTGATCATGACGGGAGTATGTTCTCACTTGGGAATGGATCTGATATGGAGACTGATGAGTCGCTTCGAGGTCAATTCATTTAGTGACATGTGTGTTAAAGCATATGGACCCCGCTTTAGAAAAATTACAGAATTTTGCTTGATTATTTATCCATGGGGAATAACCATCTGCTTTCAGGTTCTCTTTGCCGAGTTCGTCATTCAACTTTTAACAGACAATTTCGGCTTGCCATTTTATTAGGGGGATATTGGCAGACAAAATGGAACCTTTACTGACCTGGGTAATTGTAATCTAATGCAGGAGCTTGGACTAGAGTCGGCATAACGATTGCAGCAATATTGATAAACTTAACCTTGATTCTTCAGAAGAAAATCAAGGTTATCGAGAAGGTATCAAACATTGGAGTAATTTCTGTAGTTTTCAATACCTTTGTCATTATTTTTACTTTCTTTTTCGGATTCACTCTTTCCATCAAAGACAAGGAACAGTAGATAACCACAGACTACAAATACCATGGCGTTTCAGGTATTCAGTGGGGATAAATAAAATGGTTCAATGCTGATGGAGGAGAAGCTGCTCTCAAGATGATTATGACCTTTTCATCGCTTGTCTTTTGCTTCGTTAGTCACCAACTTGTCTTTCCTATCATTAATGAGCTAGAGAACCCCAATGACAAAAGAGTGAACAAAATATTTATGACGGTTCATACGACTGAGATTATCATCTACTTTTTCGTGGGAATGACTGGCTATCTCTTGCTTTTGGAATACATCAACTTATTTCCTATAGGGGCTATTGTCATGAGTTCTCTTCAGACAATTCCCATGTCCATCGGGAAGCTAACCACCTGCTTTGCTTTATTCATTTCTGTTCCTCTTAACATTTTCCCAGCTCGGCAGGTGACCTTCAAAGCATTAGAACTTAAAAATACAACAAAAAACCACGTAATAATCAGTCTCGTTCTATCATTTAGTGGATGTTTGATAGCTATTGTGTTCAGAAAGGTCAACAGCTACTTCGGATTGTTGGGAGGAACAGCAGGCATGATGATTTGCGGAGCTGTCCCAATGATCTGCTTTGTTAAGCTGATAGGCCTGTCAACATGGAAAGATAAGCTACTTGCTGGATTTATGGTTCTCACATCCATATTGGGGATGGTGGGAGCTATATTGTCAGTTGTTTATGCTAGTTGATCTCAATGGCTATTATTTATTAAGTTAAAGTATAAAGTATCATTTATTTCAACTCGAAAACTTTAAGGTACATTTGGAAAGGCACACAAGTCAGCAAGCATCAAGAGTTCCTATCATGCTTTGATCTGTACAAACGCCAACTTATTTACAATTGCAGTGTATGTCTTGAGTACCAGTCTCAGCTTCAATTGGGATGTTGGCATATATATCATCGCATATTTGTATGATCTCATGTTAAAATGAAGCATTTGATGCTTTATAATAAAGGTCAAATGACGTATCAATGTTATTATAGTAATTCAAACATGAGGGACATATCGTTTCATCACTGCCTTCTAATATTTACCTTCCTCCTTCTATCCTCAGTTAATGCAACATGCGACAGCTCATTTTACTTCACCTCCACCGAGTGTACCTTCAATGTCAACTTTACCGACAACGAGTGCTTCAACATGAATTTTATCAACTGCACCTGGGAATAATGCAATAATCGCACCTATGATAGCTAAGGAAACTAAATATGTCTGCAGTATGTCACGTCAACTGATGTTAGCTGGTTCAGCTGTACACAGAATTGCTGTGACTCTTCAAAATAATACCCAACAAATGGGAAAGGTATTCAACAGTGCATGGATGATCTGAATCACATTGAGAACAAGACTTTGATGATCGCATTAATAACATGTGGATCGATCGTGGGGATCACTATCATCATACTTATTTGTTGTCTCTGTCGAAGAAAGGAGTGTACTTGCTATCTCTCATCTCGCCAGTGCTGCAGAACCGCCTGCGAATATGCTGGTTTAGCTATTATCACAGTATGTCATTGGACGAGGCTGTGCTTTATCTCGATTTGCAAATGCATGAGCTACGTATTTCTGTGTGGGTGCTGCACTGAGGCCGAACTTGAGGAGAGGTCTCAAAGTATAAGTAAATCAGGTTGTATGCAGGTGAGCCCACCATCTAGATTGTCAGCACCAATAGTTCATCTGCAGGAACAATCATCAGGCCACTCTGGAAAAGTGGAGGAGATAACTAAAATCTCACCTCTTTTTGTGCTATTTGCGTATAAGCATCACCTTCATTGATCCTTGAATGCGGGCATGTTTACCACCGGCAGTGTATAATTCAATGCATCCGCAACAAATAATAATGTGTATTGTGCCAATCTCCAAAGTTTGACCGGTCCCTAGTTTACTGCTAACAATGTTATGAAGCTTACTACGAGGCCAATTTGCTAGTTAACATAAACGCAATTGATTCATTGAAGCAGATCTGTGACCGATGTCGAGAAGTTAATCTCAACATCCTCACAGAGCAGAAGCTAGGTTAATGATATGTGATAGTGTACAAGAGTTTAAAAATATGTCATTAAACTATTTTCTGTCATCTGATGATGTGTTTATGCATATGATGGATATGAGTAAGTTCAGCTCAGACATTAAGAGAAATAAAATCAATTTTTTCCTATTCCTGACTGTGGCCTCTTCCCCACGCCGTATTTTTATTTGTACTGAGCGTAGTCCATTCCCTTCTTTCTACTTTATTATTTCCTCTTCTCTACCGATGATGTCACGGGTCTATGATATTTCTCGTCTGTCTTTCTCATTATACTCCTCATGTTGTCGCTTTCTTCATCTTTTGTCTCTTTGGCTGGCTTATCAGGGGAACCTTCCAACTCGGTGATGTCAGTCACTCCTAGTTTTTGCAGGTATTTTGCTTGCCATTTTTTACGTTGTTCTTTCTTTCTTTTGACAATGTCGGAGTAGAGAGCCTATCTATACTACCTGATTGAAAATTTTTTATTGTCATCCATGGAAATTTCTAAATAGACTCAACTAGTACTAATGGGATCTTTGCAGACTATCTATTATGTTTAGTCATGAAAATCTTTTACATAACGATGAGCTAGGGCTTCAGCTGCTGTGTACCTATGGACAGGGTTGAAGACCAATAGATGTTTGAGAAGGTCGAGGGCATCCTCGGAGGCCATCGGAAACATGGAGGTAAAGGTTTTCTTCTTGGGTATATTAGTGCTAGCAATGATGTTAGCAGCAAGAGGAGACTCTATTGATTCAATATCTTTCTGAGAAGGTCGGCCTATCAGTTCAAGAATTTTCTAGATCTGATTTAGAGTTGAGTTTCCAGGGAATATTGATTTTCCATTGATTAGTTATCCCAAAATGCAGCCTACTGACCACATATCTACAGCCTTTGAATACTTGGTAGATCCCAGAAGAATTTAAGGAGCTCTATACCATCTGGTGGCGACATATTCTGTGAGCACCTGCTAGCTACTTTCCTTGGGACAGTTGATGGATCTGGCTAATCCATAGTCAGCAACCTTGGCGTGGCATTCTGAGTTGAGGAGGATGTTGCTTGGTTTGAGATCTCGGTGGATAAGTTATCCTGAATGCATATATTTGAGCGCCTTGAGAAGCTGATAAACGATAAACTTTTTATGGATTTATTCCAATATGCCAGCTCTAATGACAACATGCAGATCTACAATAGGTCTAGGGATACCTGTTTCCATATAGTCGAAGACTAGATAGAGATCTTTGTTATTTTCGGCCTTGATGATGTTGAGAAGCCGTATTATGTTTTAATGTCCTGAATATTGCAAGTCATACCATTTAGCTCCTGTAGGAACATGACCTATCTGAAGGTTCGCTGTGCATCTGTAGCATTGTGGAAGGCATCAAAGACCTGAGTTAGGACAGTACTACTTTCTTTAGGGCGACCACCTGCTTTAACTTACGGTCAACTGCTTTCCACACTATGCCGTAAGCTCCCTTGCCTAGTTTCTCAACGATCTCGTATTTTTTCAGGATGTGAGGCTCAATTTCTTCAGTCATCGATAAATTAATATTATATCATATTGTTCCACCACTATAGTACTATTTCTGAGTCGATGACGAGTACAAACAATCTGATGCGTCACTCCCCAAACTTGATTATGCTGTTATCTATAATATCGGCCTTTTTTTATTTTGAAATCAGAAGAGAGTTCAAATTTAATATTCACAAACTTTTAAAAAGCAAATGGATCCAAATCTCAACAGAATGTCAATGGGATCAAGAGCCGGCACCTCTATAAAGCCTAAATTTGGAGCAGGAGGCAACATGCCTGCCCCTTCTCGTCAGGGTACTGCCGGAAGAGTATAACTTTATTTATCTAGGGACTTAATCCTTTGGGAGTCGGCTCGACTGTCGATGTCAAGGATCGTCCTTTGACAACAGGTGGTGGAATTAATGGACCCCAAGGTGGCTCAACCCAGAGAAAAGTTTACGATAGAAACTACTACGTTACAAAAATGAAGGAAAAAATGATGGTAACAGTTCGATAATGTAGGCTGTGCAATAAGAAACTACCAAGTTGAAGAACAAGTCAGATCAAATTCAGAAAGAGCAGCAAGTCTACAATAAGCTGGAGACCAGACTGGAGGAGCTGAACAATGAAGTAAGGCAGTTGGAAGGTCAACTAGCAGACTACAACTTGGCACTTGATAAACTTAGAACCAACACTCGCCCTGAAGATGTCAAAAACACCTATCATCATGTCAAGAACAACAATGAAAAATTAAAGAGTGAGCTTGACGAAATTTTCCTCCAACGAAAAAAATATGAATAGGAGACTGAAAGATATCAGAATGAGTTGCAAAGCATCCACAAACAGATGGAGTTGAGGCTCAATGAGTTAGATCCTTATCAACGAGCTGAATATCAAAGGTTGATTTCTGAAAATAATGATCTCATCAATGAGTACAACAACAAGCAGGGAATGATGGAAGAACTGCTCAATAAACTGGCGGTGGCTGAAAACAAATTGAGAATGGACAGTCAGAAGCTAAAAGGGCAGCTTCTCAAGGATCAAATTTCTGATCTTGAAACCAAGAAGACTGATTATGAAATTCAATTGAACGAAGCCAACCTCAGCATTCCTGAAGCCAGAGATCGTATTTTGGCTAGAATGAAGGAAGATAATGCTTCAATCACTAATATGGAAAAAAGGTACACTTATAGTTATTTAGAATCAAGGAGGTCAAGAAGAATATTGATGTATATGAGAAGAAACTTAGAGATTTAGAAGGAGTGCTTGAAGACAAGAAAACAGAAGAAGAGGATAAGAAAAAATACGAAATTCTCTATCAAAAAGATAGATAAATGGATGAGTTCTTAAACTCATTCGACAAGTTGAGATCTAACTAGATTGAATAACTCTCTAAGCTGGAAAAGAACATCACATAAGTCCTTGAACAAACAGGAAAAGTCCTCTAAATTTCAAACCAATTGCCCACGGGTCCTTCTTTCGCAGTAAGCAGAACAGACAAGAGCCAAAACACCTTAGCTCAAGCAAAAGCTGAATACGAGATCAGGTTGAACAACCTTCGAGCTCTTGAAAACACCGAAAAGCGAACTTCCGACGTACTTTTCTTGTCATTTAGTAAATAGCTAACCTGAAGAGCAACATTCAGAAGATGAAGGAGTAAATCGCTGAGAAATTTGACAAAGTAGAATAAATCAAGGATGGACTTAACAGAAAGAAGCAGAAACTTTTGGAGAACGAAAAAGCCTTAGGACAGATCAAGGATAAGATCAGTCCAACCATCAACAACTCTGATTATGAAGTGAACATCGCAGAAAAGAAGTATCAAATGCATGACCAATTTTCGGCCTACAACGCCAACGAGAGGAAATTAGCTGAGCTGGAAGGAAAGCGCTATTATTTGAGACACTACATCAATACAAAGAGCAAGGACATCAACTACGAAGATATCAAGAATGAATGCATGAGCTATGTTGATGAGCTCAACAAATCTCTCGTAAAATGATAAAATTGACTTGAAATTGTAGCTATAAACATTTCAGATCAGAACTTAATTCAATGTATTAGAAACACTACCAGTGTTGGAATCCTGTACCAGCTCAATTCTGTTTTGAATGTCGATTTGGGCAGCCTAAGATAGCTATAGTTGTTGGAGAGATATTTATCTTTATTCACCTTGTTTTCTTCTTTGACTGTAGAACCAGAGAGTTGAGCAGAAGGGAATGACTTGTGCCAGAAACATGAATATAGGTCCAAGTATTTATGTTTCAATGTTATCCTGGGATTACAAAATACATACTTCGATGGGGTAGCATTACTGGCCTTTGTAGTAGCCGTAGATAAGCCCGCTTTCAATCTAGTTGATAACCTGTCCAAAGATGTTAGAAAGCACCCACAGCCAGATATAAGACAAAGGATTCTTAATCCTATCACAAGCTTTATATTCTTCAAATTTTCTTCGCTCCTATCTTTAGTTGAGGTAGGCAAGCACAAAGAATATCAGTCCTAGGGATATCATCACAGCATTAATGACTAACTATGCGATTTCTGAGTCTATTTGGAAGTACCTTTGCAATGCCCAAGACCTTCGTTGACGATAAAGATGAAGATTCCTAGCTATCCCAGACAAAAAAAGGCATAGACTATCAGCAGTCCGATGATGTAACGTTTTCTTTAATATTCTGGGATGATTTTTTAGAAATATTTTTTGGTGAAGTAGTATACCAGGGTGGTGAAGTAGACCTGATACATGAGATTTTCCAGGACGTACCAAAGGATGATATTGTCCCATATCATGAAACATATGTTAACTGACTCATAAATGAAGTACAGGAGAGGCAGAGGAATATTAGTATGAGCATGATCTCTTGCCAGCTAAAGTCCGGGCGCAGTCTGACCTTCACTTGCATGATGAACTCGATCAACAGCCAAACAAGAATAGCCACCGACATAGCGATTTGAACTATCTGACTAGATGAAGGGAGGACAACCTTGTGCAGCTGCCTTCTTGGCAGTTCTGGAGACCGTACACACCGTAATGTACAGTGGTATAGCCAGCCTGAGGGCCGGACATCTATTTATAATCCTAATATCACATTTACATTTCTGATCGAACATTATCAACTTTAAGCTCACACTCAAATTACAATCATAAAATGTGTTAAAAGGTCATTTGTTTGGATTGTAAAGCCCAAGTATTACTATTTACTGTATTTTTTGATTAAAAGCAGCCGTTCTTTGACCATTATAAATCATGAAAAAATGGAGATAAGTCGGCAGCGTTGGCAGTAATCATAGTCGCTAAAATTCTGAGCATCGATCTGCTCGTTCGAGACACGACTCACCTTTCTAATCCTTCCACCAGAACCTTCAAAACAAGTCTCAAAAATCTCTGGATGCTAAGGATAAAACATTTTGCCAATAATACATGCAAAGAAATAAGTTCCTCTACCACAACATGACAATGGAGATGGCCCGCTCTGAAAGGATGATCAGCAATAAAGCTGAAGAAGACATGTTTACAGAAATGCGGAATGTGATGAAGCGTGAGCCGTCCTTGGATAGTAGGGTATCGACAAAAACATTATCAGAACGCTAATCGAAGTTTGAAAGCGTATAATCAAAACTAAAGAAAAAAGACAAACTTGCCAAGACTAACTCTAAACTACAAGGTCTCAAGAAGTAACAGAAAAAGCTGAAGAAGAATTTGGAGAATTAAACAGCCGCCATAAAAAATATTTTTTGCCAACTCGACTAGGTCTTTCATCGCTTCAACAATAGACCCGAGGCTAAGCCTTTCTCGGGCTAGAGCTACGACCCATCAATGCTGAAATAGATTGTCGTTGAAGCATTATCAATCGAGAAGTACTTCGCAGAGATGGACCGAAAAAAACATGATATAATGCAGGAACTTGATGGATGATGATTTTTGGAATAGCAAAGTCATAATATCAGATGTGCTGCCGGCACGTGGGACAGGTATTGGTACGTTCGAACCAAGGAGTAATGCATTCGATGTGGAATGAATGATTGCACTGCAACTTGTAGCCTTTTCGCTAGTCTTCCTCTTGGCAGATGGGACATTCCTCCACTTTCTCTACTTTCTCAAGACGGCTAATTTATCGAGGAGTGGCAGGCAAAAGGTTGCTTTCTCCAATGAGGGAATTCAAATACTGCTGAAGACCTCCAGTGTTGAGCATCTGATTGACTTGATTCACCATTTGTGCAAGATTGATCGATAGAGGTTGTATGTTAATTGGTTGATTTGGATTAACCTG
>Ga0100378_1005415_pt1 | contig 11717 bp, 18 predicted proteins | sample CryGeymeta201502_FD_81535 | JGI IMG/M metagenome (GOLD analysis project Ga0100378, IMG submission 81535) | Groundwater microbial communities from Crystal Geyser aquifers in Utah, USA - Crystal Geyser metaG 2015-02 | ecosystem: Environmental > Aquatic > Deep subsurface > Groundwater | place: USA...
CATGTATTAATATATTATAATTTACCTATATTACTATATAACTTTATAATTTTTCTAATCAAAATACTTATAATGATCAATATAAAATCCAATTTCTAAATACTTCTCCTTTCAATTATCCAAAAGGTTTATTTCTGTCTTATATTATTTGGCTTAGTAGTGATATTCATATTAATGCTTGATAGATGATACCTAGAATTACTTCTACGATTCATCTTTAATTGTTGTTGTTTAATCTCATTATGACTTTTTATTATCTGTTTATATTGAATATATTTATTCCTCAAACTATTTGAATGTTGTTGTCCAACTTTATAATCAATTAATTCCAATCCTTTTTTACCTTCTATACTTTTCTCTATATTATATTTAGCCACCCACATTTCTTCATCGTCGTAATTTATAGCTTTATTCTTAACTTCCGAATTCTTATTCGAAAATGGACTATTTTTAATATTTCTTAAATTTAATTCATTTTCTCTTCGCTCCAATTCAATACAATCACTTAGATAAACAATTTTCTCAGAACCATTAAATATATTGTAGTTATTTAATACAGTTTGTTTAATTATATTACTTAAAGGCTTAAGTCTTTTTGGACTTGCAACATGGATTAATTCTTTCGAATTTGATAGAGACTTACTATTTGAATTTGCTTGGACTCCGAACTCAACAAATTTACTCTTACTTTCTTCTTTATTTGTTTCATTCTGTGGCTAAAGAGAAAATTAATAAAGTTATTTATTAATATTGATTATAAAGTACCTTATCGTAAATAGGGCTTGTGATAACAATATTATTATCTGGAGGAATTGAGTTATTATTATTGATATTTGGTTGTGAATTGCTGTTTGGTTGTGATCGAACAATTACATTTTCTGAAAATTTAACTGTTTTTGATGGTGAAATAACATTTTCATTTTTAATCTCTATATTTTGTTTGATATTGTTATCTTTTTCAATATCAATATTATTATCGTTATCATTTACGTTATTCAATATTTTAATTTTGATGTCCATAATTATTCGGTCCTGATTTGACACTATAATTTATAAAATTCATAATTTATTTGTAAATACACTTTGAGTAGCCTTCTATATTTTTTCTTTTGTTTTTCATAAATATTAGATGTTGAATTGGAGTTAATTTCTTCTTTTCATGATGGATAAAAAGTTTATCATGTTTATCTAGTTTATCCATTTTTTGTTTTATAACTTAATTATAATAGTTATAATAATTAAGTAATTTTTATAATAAGATATTAAAATTACTTATGTGATATAATAATATAATTGATTTACAATATATACTTTAATATTTATGTCTTATCAAACATTACTTTATACTTTTATATCGTTCTCTCTATTTATAAATAAAGGTTTAATATGTTTATAATTTGTAATAATTATAAAAAGTATATATAAATAATATTTATTATATAAAATATTAGAATTACTAAACAAATTAAAATAATAAAACAAACTTTATTTTAAATATATCAATAATATTAACGATTTAATCTCTTCTTCTATAAAATAACAAATACGAAGCATTATCACTTATATTTTTGTCATGGCAATTTGAAACAGAAGAATCATTGAAATTATGCCATTTTCCTAAGTTCTTTGCTACTGCAGTGTAATGACCTCCTCCAGTAGATCCATAATGTTGCGATACAGCATATAAATCATATTTAGGAGTTGGGCTATGAGGGCCAACAATCCATGGACTTAAATCTAGGTCGTCAGTTGGAAACTCTACAGAAGTATTAATTTTTTCAGCATATGTTCTAAAATATCTTGTTCCTACTGTAGTATACTCAAACCTTTTCAAGGTAAATATTAATAATTTTGGTGTGTAGAATAAGTCTAACTTCTTATATGCTTGCTTGTGTTTCTTACATACATTACAATACCATTCGTTAGACTTATCTAGTTTTTCTGTCATTTTGAAGTGGTCTAAGCAATCAGAAAGTGTTAATTCCTTAGGTTTTTCTTTTGTAGTAATACAAGTTTTTAATTGTTTGAGAGATTCATTAAATACTTCACTTTTAACATTTATTATTCCAATGTTGAATTTATATCCTGATTTTATTGCTCCAATGAGACTTACTAATTTCTCGTCATCTTTAAAACAGTCAGTCATTTCGTTATCATTAAAGTTAAAGATATATTTTTTTGTTTTGTTATCTATGTCAATATAACTATTAAATGGAAGACTTGATAAAAACTTTTTTCTAACATCTTTGTCTAATGTCGAGTTTTCAGAGAAGATCATTTCGTATTCATTTTTTATAACTTCATCATAATTATCTGAATTTAAAGTTTTATTTGTAGTATATTCGTTAACTAAGTCATTATATGCAGTTCCAACTACTTTACTGATTTCTTCAGGTAGGGTTATATATCTTCTCATAAATCCATAAATATTAGCTTTTAAATCAGCTATAGTTTGAGTTTCAGAGATTGTCATCATTCTAGGATAACAGAAGTAGTCTTTCTCTTCAATGTCATAAACATGGATAGTCATTGTGTAGTAATCATGTTTTAACATTTTAGGGTCAACTTCACAGCAAAACACAAAACTACCTATTTTTATATGTGAAATCTTCTCATTTACTCCATTAAGTCTCTCTACGACGTTATTAAGAACAACCATACAACGGAATTTTCCTATTTGTTCATCCAAATGCTTATTAATATATGCTCCAATATCATAAAACAACGAGTCCTCAGCAACATAAATTGACAAACGAACAGTTCTTTTAATATTAATACGAGGAATTACGTAAATCTCTCTTTTTACTCTTTTGGGAATATTTAAAGAGACACTTAAATAAGGGTCATAAGTTATACTAACTCTATGACAATCAGGGCAAGTAATTGTTGACCTATATTGACCATTGAATAAGTCAACAATTATTGAGTCGTTTCTCAACTTGTGGAAATCCCAAAATCTTTTTGCAGCATCTTCATCACTTTCATTGATGTCCTTTTCCTTAATATCCATATATGGTTTTTTTGATATCTTATTTAAATCTTCATGAAGTCCATCTAATAAAAAGGAAAGTAATTCATGTGAATCCTGTTGCCCGTAACCCGCGAATTGTTGGGCAATTTTTGATATTGCTGACTTTAATTCAGATGGAGCATAGCTTCTGCTATTTCCATTCCATAAATTATCAAGTAGTTTATAATAGTTTTTTGCTATTCTTCCACCTATAAATTTTAATTAATAATAAGAAGCATTAATAAGTAGTTAAATAGATAAATAGAATTAATTATTTACCTTGTCCGAGGGAATTTGCTGTGTTTATTTCATTTTGGTAAGTTTTACTTAACATAAAATATGTAAGATCAATAGAATGACTTAGGCATTGTAAAGCACTATTCATAAAACAAGTATTTCCTAGATTTTGTAGTCCAGTTAAACCATGATTAGAGTTATTACTTAAAATAGACTCTAACATTTTTTGTGAGTATTCTCTTGATATATAATTTTCTTTCTTTGAACTTTTAGTTAAATTTTCAGATTCAGTCATACTATCAGCAACATCCCAAGTTTTGTTAAATTCTTTAGTTTCTAGTTTATCATTTATTTTTTCATCAATTTCATCATTGTCAATATCCGTTTCATTTGAAGTAGTTTTATTCGAATTAGGTTCCATTTAAAATATTAAATAAATTAAGTATATATAATATGTAATTCTAGAAATAAAATTTATAAGTAAACAGTTAATCTTTTCTGTTAAATATTATTCTTATTTAAGTATAAATGATATAGCTTAATATAAATTATGAAATATATAAGTTTGAAATATTAAATTAGTAACTATTATATTTATTTAATTAATCAAAGTAATTAAGTATATTTTCAGCATATTTATGTCTATTCTATTACTATGCACTTTGCGCTTGTGGGTTGTTTGTTACTACATTTTTAGATTCAGTAGGTTTAAATCCTGATGGAGCATTAATTTGTTGAGTGTGTTGTTTTCTAAATAAGAATTAAATTAAAAATATTAACTTACCTATTTCCTCCAAGGTATTGTTTGTAATAAAAAGAATTTACAGAGTATAACATTTTTTATATCAAATATTTAATAAAATAATTAATAGTATTAATTAATATATAATTATTTAGAAATATATATTTTATAGAAATATATATAATTAATTATATATAAAGGAAATAACTTTATAACTCATTTATAATTTTATTATAAAATTAAAAATTATATAAGTATCTATAATTAATTAAGCTTTTTAGTATTTTCATTCTTTAATTCCTCTAATTTGGTATTTTGTCTCATAATTCTAACAAATATCTTCATAAACTCATCCAAAAGTATAACCGGGAACGAAAACAGCAATACTAAAATCCACTCGCTTTTGTCTAAAGGCATAATTCCGAAAACTTCATTCAAGAAAGGAACATATAATATAGCGAAGTGTAGTACCATTGAGAATAAAATAGCTACAATTAACCAAGGATTTAGCCATACTGGCATTGATAATAAAGAACTCTCATCGGAAATAGCATTCATAGCATTAAACATTTCGATAACAACTAAAACTGTTAAACTTAGAGTGCATGGTTTCTTCTTAGCAATTGAAAAGTAATAGCAAGGGTCTATTGATAAGTCAAAACCTGAAAAACTATTAACAGTAAAACCAGTCCAAGTATGACATTGATTCCAATGAGTAAGTTGATCCCATGATATTAATGAGTGACCATCTGGGTGTTCAAAGTAAAGGTACCAGTAAACAAATATTCCAATTGTTGCTACTCCGACATAAATTCCAATTAAGAAATATCTGATTATTACCCAGTTTGTTAAGAGTGGGTCATTACTATATTAGGTTTAAATATTAAATATGATTGATTAATAATAATTACTTTGATCTTGGCATTTTGTTCATAATATTTGCTTCTGGAGGGTTGAATCCTAATGCGGTAGCTGGGGGTCCATCCGTTACTAAGTTAACCTATAATATAAGTAAGTTGTTAATATATATGAAATTACCCATAAAAGTTGAATAGAAGTAAAAGCTTCTGGTAGTCCGAACATTGAAGTTAAGAATATGGAAACGACTTCACCAATATTTGAAGAAATTAAATATCTAATGAAAGCTTTCATGTTCATATAGATTGATCTTCCTTCACCAATAGCTTTAACAATTGTTGCAAAATTATCATCAGCTAAAATCATATCAGAAGCTTCTCTTGCAACCTATACGTTAAATTAAATTGTTTACCTCAGTTCCTGATATTCCCATAGCAATTCCAATATTGGCTTCAGCGAGTGCTGGGGCATCATTAGTTCCATCTCCTGTCATTGCAACAATATGTTTCTAAATATATTATTATAAATATTTATTTACAAGTCCTTTTAACAAAGTTACTAATGTCATTTTATGTTTAGGATCTGATCTAGAAAAGATTAAACTTTGAGAAGTTCTTAAGCATTCTAATTGTTTCTCTTGAGATAACTTGAAAAAATCTGAAGTATGGAAACTATACTTGGTAACATCTCCTTTAACTAATCCTATTTCTTGGGCTATTGCCTCTGCAGTTAGTTTATTATCACCAGTAATCATGATAACTTTAATTCCAGCTCCGAAACAAGTCTCTATTGCGGCTTTAACCTCTTCTCTTGGAGGATCTTTAATACCAGCTATTCCGAGTAATGTTAGATTTTGTTCTAAATCAGTAATATTTGAGTATGTAGCAAAGTATGATTTTAAGAATTCTAATGAGTTATAATTTTTAGAATCTGATAATTCTTTAGGTAATGAAGTTCTGCAACAGACTGCTAATGTTCTTAAAGCATTGTTGGTGAAAGTATCATTTACTTTTGTTAGTAATTCTTTTTGTCTTTTTTTCTCTAATTTAGTTTCAGTTGTTCCATTTAGAACTGTATCACATTTATCAATTAAAATCTCATAGGCTCCTTTTGTGAATAAGATAACTTTATTTGTTTTTTTATCTAAAGCAAGAACACTTTTTGCTTTTCTGTCTCTGTCAAATTCAAGAGTAAATAAGACTTTGAAGTCATTTAGGATAAAATCATTATACTCCATTGGATTTGGATTTTCTTTTGTTGATTTACCTTTGAATTTTGTATCGTTTAGACCAGCCTTTTCTACAAAGATCTTTAAAGCAGCTTCTGTTGGAGTTCCATGAACTTTGTAAGCTTTATCTTTTGGATCGTATTCGATTGTTGCTCCATTACATAGACTGGAACATAATGTAAATAATCTAATACTTTCAAATTGATTTTTTTGGAAATTTTCAATTTCACCACATGGGTCATAACTAACTCCTGAAATGTTTCTAACTTCTTCTGAGTTTTTATTAAAATACATAATTCTTGTCATTGTCATATTATTTGTTGTTAGTGTTCCCGTTTTATCAGAGCAAATTACAGTAGTGCAACCAAGAGTTTCAATTGAGTCTAATTTTCTGATTAAAGCATTGTTTTCTGTCATTCTTTTTGTTCCTAAAGCAAGACATGTTGTAATAACAGCTGGGAGACCTTCAGGGATAGCAGCAACAGCGAGTGAAACAGATATTTTGAAGTAATATATACATCCTTTAATAGCTGAACCATGAATGTCATCAAAAAAGTTTTTATAATTAATTACCCAGACAACAATACAAATTATTCCAATAACTTTCGTTAAAGTCTCACCAAATTCATCTAATTTTTCTTTTAATGGACTTTTGCTTTCTTTGTCTTTAGCCTCAGTAACCATCTCTTGGATTTTTCCAAGTTCAGTTAACATACCTGAAATATTAAGATAAAGTTATTATTATATCTTACCTGTGTTAATGACAATTCCTACTGCTGTTCCAGATTCAACTCCAGTTGAGCTTAAGGCATAATTACTTAAGTCTTTAATTGCTGGTTTTTCTTCATCTTGTAATGGTGCTGAAACTTTATAACTTGCTTTAGTCTCACCAGTAAAATTAGATTGATTTATTTGGAAAGTAGATGTTTCTATATCTAATATTCTTATATCAGCAGGAACTTTATCTCCTTCTTTAAGGATTACTAAATCTCCGGGTACAAGCTCTTTACCTTCCCTTTTTACCAATTGACCATTTCTTTTTACAGAACATTCATTTGCTTGTAATTTCTTTAATGCTTCAATAGCATTGTCAGCATTTATATCTTGAATTACACCAATAGCTGCGTTACAGATTAAAATTAAAAGAATGACAAAAGGTTCAACATAAGCAGTTATTCCCTCATGTGAATCACCTTATATTAAAATAATATATACCTTGTGTTAAAGCAATAATAAATGATATAACAGCTGCAAGAAGTAAAATTCTTACTAGGGTATCTTGGAATTGTTCCCAAATTTTTTCAAAAATTGATTCGCCTTCTTCTTCTTTTAATTCATTAAAACCATATTTTTTATGCAATTGACTAACTTCACTATCGGTAAATCCTGAGTCATTTTGATTGAAGTGGCGTAATAAATCTTTTTTATTCATTCGCCAAAATGCAACTTCTGGCTGAGGTGTTTTTGTATTTTCATTTTCCATTTATTGAATATATATTATTTTTATATTATTTAATATACATAGTTTTATAATTATTTTTATTAGCTCGAATACGTGTAATTAATAATATTTTTAATTTAAATGTTTAAATATTTAAATATTTGATCTTAGGTTTAATTTAAATATAGATGAAAAGAAGTTAGAAGTGAATTTTAAATTTGTTATCATTGAGTTTTATTTTATTAAAAATTGAAATTTCTTTTATTTATATGAATAATAAATTAAATTGATTATTATTTCGACAGATTATATATTTTATGATGGTTGTTAAACAAGTCGAATTCTTATAACTTGAAAATAGACAATAGACAATATAATAACAGTAATTGAAATTTTAATATATTAATTAGTATTATAAATCATATTTAACATAATAATATTACTCATCAAATTTCAAATAAAGACTTAATTTTAATATAAAATAATAAATATAAATAACTTAAACTATATTATTTCTTGAGAGGATTCACAACTACATTAATCAAATTCATTATATCAAGTTTAAATCTTTCATTAATAACTTGAACTCCTTGATTTCCCATAAAACCATCACTTTTATAGCTTTTTGTTAACTCAGATAACAAATTTTGATAATGAATATTTATTTTTTCAAGTTCATGTTTTTTCTCATATTGCGATAGTTCAATACTTTGCTGAATAGAGTCAATATGTTTATCATCATTATCTAACTAATATAATTTAATATTTTACCATTACTAGCAGTGAGCAAAAACTCTAATTCTTGAATTTGAGTGTTGTATTTATTTGCAACTTCTATATGGGCTTCAAATTTTTCATTCATTAACTTCTGTGTTTGTTCAGTAAATTTTTGAAAAATAAAGTTCTCAAAGTAAGAGTTATAATCGGTAATAAAGTTATCAACAGTTTGTTTTATATCTGAAAATGTTCTGCTTTGCTTTGAACCATTTTTTGTTGTGTCATTTGTCTAATAATTGTGTTATTTAATTATATGGTTATTTGATTATATAATTATTTTACTTGATTTAGGAACTTGCTTGCTTTATTTGGAGAAACATATTTTAAACTTTTATTTGTATTTTCTTTAGCGGGAGAATTTCTAAACGGATCTTGAATAGTTATTCCAGAGAACATATCATCGATATCTCTAGATCTATCAAGGTTACTTCCAGGGGTTGTTTCATCACGTGTTTCAATTCCCCATTTATTATTTTCTAAGTCCATATCAATTTCTTTTAGAATATTATTGTCATGTGGTTTAGAAATATCAACAGATGGAAGTTGAGTACTTGAGATATCTCTTGGAGCTATATATTGAATTAATATATGTTATTAAATTAGTATTATTAATAAGTGTTTATTATATTACCTCCTGTCAGTACTATTTCACTTCCCATATCAATACCTGTTAAAAAGTTTGGATCGTTTTGATCTTCAAAGTTAGTATAACTATTATTAAGCTCAACCATAGATTTATTTGTTGAGGTCTTTTTCTTTTTTATTGTTAAGTCATCAAATGCATCGATATTCTATTTATTTTCATTATAATTTATTAAATTACATTTTCAAATTTCTCTAAACGATTATTGTCCATCATATCACTTTTATTTAGTCTTATTTTCTTTCTTCTAGCTTCTAATTTTGCTTTAAAGTCATCTTCTTGTCCGGAAATTATATCATTTATTGATTTATCAAGGTTATTATCTGTTTCGGCCTTTTTAACAAGGTCTTTAACTTGCTGCTCGCTGTTATTTTGTAATTTATTCATCTCATATATGTAATTTATTTTATTTTTAAGTTGTTGTTTCTTTTCCATCTAAATATAATTGATTTAACTTTATTGAGATAATTACCTTTTGTTTAGCTTTGTCTGAATAACTTATTTGATGACTTTCTAAATTAAATTTAGTTTAAATGAAAATATAGGTATTAATATTATTAAATTATTAAGTATTATTAATTACTGTCACCAAGATTCTTATTCATATTCTTTAATATTCCAGGATGAGATAATAAAAGGTTTAATCTATTTTGATAATCTTTATATTTTTGATCATCCATACTAGAGTAATACTCTATAGCAGTCTAGTTTATTAATAATTTTCATACTGAATATAAATCTACCAATGACTGTAATGATTCAATTGTAAAGTGTCTTTTTAATGTTAACTCTTCTTCAACAACTTTTTCAAAAAAGTTATCAGGAAGTTTCCTACAAAGTCTTTTTCCGGACATTAAATCATTTAGTGATTTTTCAACTCTATTAGCATTTAAATTAGCATTCATTTTTTATATAATAATTACACTTTATTAATAATTTGAGATTTTATTAATTTATTTAATAATAATTGTTATATAAAATTATATGAAGTTATATTATTTTATACAATATATATACTATTTTTATTATAAAAGTCATTTATTATAATTCATTATTTCTATTTACTTTTTTTTATGTTTTGTCTCATCTAGCTGATTTAAATTTGATGAATGACTTTTACTTTTCCCGAATGATGTATTCGATATTATATAATTTGTATACTCTTGAATTTCGAATTTTTTATTATTAAACTTCTGAGCTTCGTTTATATCATATATATCTGATACATTTCTTTTTAAGCTATCAGTTGTAAGATTACTTTTGTAAGGGTTAAAATAAAGACTCATATCACGTAAAAAGGTTGTTGATAATTTCCTGAAGCCGGCTCTCGTATCTATATTATATAATTCTTTTCTGAACCCATAAGCTTCTGGAGTAAATTCTATTATTGTATCTTTTGGAATTTCAATATTTGGAATATTTACTATTTCTTTAACTTCAGCTTCATAAGCGAAATATCCATATAATACTTTCATTACACTTGGTTTCAGTACTAGAACTATTGGTCCACAATGTCGTTCTATTTCAACTATTATTCTCTCAGTCCTCCCAATTAGGTCTCTATAACTTTCACCTCTGGGATATCTATAATTTAAACGATCTTTTTTCATCTCTTCCTCTTCTCCAGGATATTCTTTAAAGAATTGCTCTTCTGTTTTATTATCTTGATAACCGAAATTGATTTCTTCTAATATCTTAATTTTCATAACATTTGTAAAGCTAGTCATTTCTTTGACAGTTTGTAAAACACTCCTCTTATTTGTTGAGCAAAGAAGTTTACATTCCTCTGGAAATTGATTTAAATCTTTGATTTTCTCTTTAAAAAAGTTATTAATGCATTGCGCATATTTTATTCCTTCGTCTGTAATATCAGACTCACCTCCTAATATATTATTTGCATCATTGTTTGATTGTCCTGCAGGAATAAAATATATAGGCCGTTCTAAAGTATGAAGATTCAATAAATAAGCAAATATTTTAGATTGTAATTCCCCTACTATATTCCTCATTTTAATTTCAGTATTATTATCAATAAGTTGAATATAAGAAGTGTCTTTTCCATCACTTTCTTCACTTAATATACTGTATTCTTTTTCATAAGCTTTAATTCTATTTCTAAAGTCATCTGCGGCCTTTTCTCGATCTTCCCAGCCAGTGTAGTCGGCAGACTGAACTTTTACTTTTAGTATGTTTTTTTCAATGAGTTCTTGATCTGTACATATTGTTTCTATCCATAGAACTTTGTAATCTCTTTCCATTATCTCACTTAAAAGTTCACGGACATATTTTCTTCTTTTTGAAGTATTATTTGTAGCATCAATAATAGCGTAGTCACCTTCGTCTATTTTAAGTTATAAATTTTGTAATACGACTATTTAGAAATTCTCCTATATCATGAATTGCATCAGTTGCCATTTGATCTCGTTCCTTTTTTGCACTTTGATTTTTAGGGTCGAAATAAGTATGATCGTGTACACCTTTATTTATAATTATTAGGATTATTATGAATTTTAATAAATTGTAAGAATATATTTGCTTTACCTAGTTTACTTCTTCTATACATTCCAAAATTGAATATCTTTCCTTTTAGTCCTGACCAAGAGAGAAAGTTTCTTAATTTACGAGATATGTAACTTTTTCCTCTGGCTGGTAGACCAACCATCGAAATTATAAGGCATTCACTATTTTGTAATTTAATTTCATTATTTTCCATAGATAATTAATATATTAAATTACTTAAAAAATTAATTAACTAAATATAAGAATATCATCATAATTACA
>Ga0100378_1005416_pt1 | contig 11715 bp, 10 predicted proteins | sample CryGeymeta201502_FD_81535 | JGI IMG/M metagenome (GOLD analysis project Ga0100378, IMG submission 81535) | Groundwater microbial communities from Crystal Geyser aquifers in Utah, USA - Crystal Geyser metaG 2015-02 | ecosystem: Environmental > Aquatic > Deep subsurface > Groundwater | place: USA...
ATATATATATATATTTAATTATTTAATGTTTTAGATATTAATGAAACGCAGACATATAAACTACATTTAGAAAGTGAGAGTTTAGCTTTTTTATCAAAATTTAAAATTTTTGTGTATCAGAGTAATGAGAACTTGTTTGTGTTTTTGAAAATGTTGAGTTTGAAAAATAAAGAAGTAGTAGCCTCCTATGTTGATAACTTAAATCCAAATAATTTTGAGGATTTTCATAATGATTTATCAAATTATAACAATGTAGATAGTGATATTCTTCTTGAAAAATCTAAAATAATTTTGAATTATCTTATTGGGAAAATAAATTCAATCCATCAATCAATAGTTTTTAATAATTACGACGAGCTTGACAAAAATATTGAAAATATAACAGAAGAAGAATTAGGAAGTATTAATACACTGAAGGAATTTATTGAAAAATATTCAAGTGAAATAATAACCATCAAAAGTTATCTGTAAATAATATAAACATCTTAATTAATCTTTTAACTTTTTAGACAATCAAGACTAAACTTATTTGAAGATATTTTCCATCAATTAGTTGAAACTTATACGAGTGAGGCGGAAGCAATAAACTCCAAAAAGACTGAACTAAGGGATGAACTTTAATTAAAATATGTTTAATAAGTTTACTATAATTTCCATTTAAACCATTAAAATTATATTTGCTTATTATATTTGCTTATTATAACTATTAAATAATATAAAATATTATATAATCAGTTTATTAATTTAGTTATTAATATTTAAATTATAAATAATAAATGAAAGACGATCATTGTATTATAACAAAATATGATTTATCCGAAAGAGAAAAACAAATAAAGAAAAACTTTTTCAGTAAAGATAACCATACAAAATCAGTACCAGCTACAAAAAAAGAAATAAATCAAACACAAAAATCGTATATAGATCAAGAAAACATTTCTGAAGAGTTAGTAAACAAAATGGTAAATGAAAACTTAAAAAGTGTAAACCTACAAACGCAAGCATTTAGAGGAGGAATGCAAAATCAGAATCAAGGCTCAATACCTTTAAATCTGATATATAGTCAAAATAGAGTCTTAGAAAGGAATGTTGATTTGTTAGGAGAAACACAGAGATCATTACATGACTTACTTATTTATAATATTAAAACAAACCAAAATAACGAAGCAGCCAAACTTAAAGATGAGGTTTTTAGAGAAAATAAGAAACTATTTCAAGATTTCCTTGCCCCAGTACTACAAAATATCAATCAACTAAAAATTGGAATGGAAAACATGGCAAAATCAGATAAAAAACAAGACGGTAACGATAATTTAAGCAATAAAGTAAATGACATGGTAAGCAGACATAGCGACTTTAAAGACTTCCACTCAAATATGGAAAAAACTAAAAAATCTATTGATCTAATCGAGAAAAATAAAACAATTCAAGCAATTGATAAAAATAATCCCTTTATGAAAACTATCGAGGAAGTAAAGTCATCAGTTTCAGGGCTTAACTTAGATATGAAAAACTTAGAAGAAAATATAAAAGACAGCCTTAAAAAGATAATAGAAAACCAAGAAAAGAAGAATTTAATGGGAGGTATCCAAATGACAAGCGGAAGTAACAGGGGGAAAGGAGCAGGCTATCAAGGTGCTAAAAATGATGATGGATTTGATTACTTAGATGCTAAAGTTGAATTTATGGACATTATGCAAAGATCAAATGAAATATTTAATGAATTTAATAGTAATAAACATTCATTTCCTAAAAGAAAAATAACGGATAAAGTTAATTTTTCGTATAAATTAGACTTTGAAGAAGAGGATGTACAAACAACTGATACTGATAAGAATTCTGGAACTAAAAAAGTAAGTACTATGGTAAATAAAGGGGATAAAGGTCATGTTAAAAATTCATCGACCAAGAATATTCCTAATAAAGCATTTGATGCTGATGGTAGTGATAATTTTAATAAACAAAATACAAAACCAAATGTATTCTTAAATAACTATGATGAAAAGAAAGCAACAAATAAAGCTAACAACATTAAGATTGCTGGACATAAACCACAAAACTCTAGTGGACAATACAAAAATATGATGAATAATAACAATAACCAACAAAACAAAAATAACCAAAATAATAACAACAAAATCAACCAAAATAATAATCAAATGAAGGCCAAATCAGATAATAATATAGAAACACATCCTACAATGAAGGTAAAAGCAAATGAAATTAACACAAATAAAGATTCAAATAATTTTAAGGTTGATGAATCCTTAAATATCTTTTCAACTAAAAATACGGAGCCTAGAAATATTAAATCCCCACACGAAGGAATTAACAGTAGAGGTCAAGAAGCTCCTTTAAAAACTAGAAGCCAAGACAAATTACTTACAATTCCAGAAAACATAGTTAAAAAGATTGAAGGTCCAACAGGAAAAGTACTCCACAAAGTAACAGAAGAACAAAAAGATGTCTCGTTTGAAGTTTCAAGAAAAGGTATTAAAGAGGTAGAGATGCCTAAACCTAAAAAGGATAAATTTACAACAATAGAAGATGTAATAACAAAGTTATGTGTTGAAAGGTTGATTAATCAAACAAATAAAAAATATAAGACAAACCAAGATTATATACCTTCCCAGAATGATAAAATAACTATTGGAGGAGAAGTTAACCTACCTTTTGGTTGTCAGCCAAACCAAATATCATATATAAGTGAACATTTAATGAGAGATAAAATAAAAAGTCTATTAAAAAATAAGAAACCAAAAGAAGTTGAGAAATTACCAGTTTCCCAAGGTACCACGAATAATGTACAGTTTGATGAAGATAGCTTTTATAATAGGTTTAAAAATGAAATGGATAAGAAAGATACTGAAAATCAAAAATTATTAAAAGCTCTAATGGATAGAATAGAACTACTCTCCAAAGAACAACCTAAACCAAACGAGAACACAGGAATAAATATAGATGAACTAGTAGACAAAGTATCCACACAATTAAAAGGAAACTTACATATTAACGTAAATCTCAAACAAGAATTACCCCCAGAAAGAGAAAGTAAACCACTTACATTTAAATCCAGTCCAATTAAAATTAAGAAACCAAAATTAGAAGAAATAGAGAAGCTAAAACCAAAGGAAGAAGAATATGTTAATCCATTCAACTACAAATATACAGCCCCAGTCATGAATTACGAAGAAGTTCAAGTACCACATATGCTTAATTTGTCTGAGTATGATGTATCTTCTGTTTCAGGATTTTCAGATAGTAAAATTACAAGACAAACACCAAGAAAAGAAGATAAAGAAAATGATGAATCAAAATCAGAAGGACAAATATTACATTCTATTTCAACACCTGTAAGTAAGAGTAATTACTTCTCACCTGATGAAATTGAAACAATAGAGTTAAGAGGAACTGGCAATATTAAATCACAAATAGATAAGCAAATGACTGGAATGAAAAATAAACAATATAATGATCCTAATGATTATCTAAGACAATTCGAAGAAAGTTTGGACGATTCCGAAAGAGTTAGCTTACAAAGTGAACAGTTTAATAATAAAAAAACAGGGCCTATTGATATAAACAATAACAAGATGCTTAAAAACCTTAATTTATATGAATCAGGAGAGCATATGAAATTTCAAAAAGACTTTGGACAAGGTCAAGGACAGAATTTGCAAAAATCCCAGCGTATGGACTATGGTATGATTAACAACAGCCAAAATAGGCCAGATACTAATAGCCAAAGATCAGAATACTTAAACTTTGGACCATCAGGAAGATCAGGTAATACAGGTAATAATAACTTTGGAATGACAGATCCAACTCAGAGATCAAATGCAAGTAATGCATTTAAATTTATTAAAAATCCTAACCAAGCAATCCAGCAACAAGTACCCGTAAACCAAGCTCCTGTACATCAATCTTTCGGTATTAATAATGTTAATTTGGAATCTGAGAGATCAAATACTATATCCTCTCCAGGAAGTTTTAAACTTCATAAAGTAAACCAAGAAGAAATAGAGAAATTAAAGAAAATGAAAAATACACTACAAGATAGAATGAAAACAATTGTTTCGAATAATTCTGTGTCTGAAAATACAGATGGAAATGAATCAAATATATAATTATTCTAGTCTAGATAATTTACTTAATTTAAATAAAATATATAACTATAATTATAATTTTAATAATGACTATTATTATATATATTAATATTTATTATAATATATTTCATATATTAATAAGTTAATACTACTACTATTATTTCTAAGTTCAAGACTTTATTATACTTTACACAATACATTACTTAACACTTGCATTAAATTTATTAAATTTTCTTTAGTCTTGGCGTTTCAAAATTATCAAAGTTTAAGTCCTCTATTAAAGTTATGGTTAAAAGATAAAATAAAATTATTTTTACCATTATTAGATTGCTTTGGACTAAAATCTGGTGATTTACTATCAATTACAATATTATTATATGGATTGTAATTTTCGAAATTATCAGTATTATCAACATTACTATTATTAAAGTTATTATAGTTATTATGATCATTAACTTTTGTTCCTGAATTAAACGTTCTTGAGTTATAATTATTGCTTTTATAATTATCATTATTGCTAAAATTGCTTTTGTTCAGACTGTCTTTTTCATTACTCAATTTTACTTTTTCATTGTTATACATCATACTTTTATTCAGTCCTTTATTTCCTTGATTGCCTTGATTACTTTGATTGCCTTGATTTTTCCCATCAGCAGATAAAAATGTATCGTTTAAAGAATTACTACCACCTTCAAGTAAATTGGCAGATTGGTCATTATCTATAAAAGTCTTAAGATTATTTCCTCCTGTTGTGTTAAATGTAGTGTTATCCATATCACATTTTAATACTTGATCCAATGTAGAGCGAACTATAATAAATATAATAATATACTTCTTTGTTCTAGAGTTTTAAGTTTTAATCTATACAAAAAGAGAAGTGCTGAGCCTATTATTCTTGCTACACCAGAGCAAATATTTAATATTAAAACAACATTATATATTCCTCCGTCGTAATAGCCTCTTTTTCTTGGAGGTAATATTATAGTCATATCCGAAGGGTAATATTTGACCTCTTCAATTAGTAAGTAAATAAATAACATTAATCCTAAAAGAAAGTATACAATAGAGTTTATCATTAGTAGTTTTAATTTCGATGTAATTACTGAGAACATAATAAATCCAATAATTAAGCTTATTGCAGTGACCTATATAAGTAATTATATTATTGCAAATTATATTATTTATTTTACCTTTACAATAAAAAATGGTAATATCGAAGAATCGAATGTTAATACAGCGTATCCTATATCAATAGATTCAAATGTAATATAGATAGCTAGGTCTAGGAATATGAATATAATAGCAAATATTTGGTATCTCTTAGTTTTTCTTTTCAAATCTATATAAATTATAAAAATTAACAAATATCTACATACCTTCTAATGGAATCATTAATGTATATAAAAATATATATATTAAATATGAATTAATATTTAATAGGATTACGTAAAATAAAAATTATTATATAAATTAAGACAATTTTATATATTCTTTATCAAATCTATAAATGAATTTTATTAAAGCTTTAAAAAAATAACTGTTTATTCTTATTACATATATTATTATAACTTAAATATAAATAAAATTAGTACAAAGCCATAAAAATGGAAACTAAACTGAAAGTTGATATAATTGAAGGAAATGATATACCGAATACTTCTCTAAGAACAAACATTCCAATAAATAAGGGAATGGAAAAATTAATAAAAGATAAAATAAAAAAAGATGAATACGAGAATTTAAACTTCTTAAAATTCGTAGTATTAAACACAAAAATTATATCCAACTACGAATCGTTTGTAAGCCTGTTATTGTTTAGCTCACTTCTTGAAATATTCATATGGATAGTTACACTTACTTTTCTAATAGTACAAAATATCAAAAAATACTATATGGCCTTTGGTTTAATATTACATATACCCAAAGCGATAATTGGCTTGGTAGCACTTTCTCAGTTACCCTCTTCTCAAGAAATAATAAATCAAATTGATGAATCTGATAACAAAATAGATTTAATTAAAGAATCAATAATAACAAATATACTTTATGTACTAGATAGTAAATCAATAAAAGTACAATCAGTTCTATTGCCGTATTTAATATTAACAATAATTAATATGATTATACAAGTCGCCATATTTATTTACGAAATGTGGACCTTTAGTAATAATAATTCAGAATGGTACTACATGTTAGATTGGGCAATATTATGGATATTTACGCTTAAGTAATATAATTTATTAATATTTAGTGATTTGTCTTACTTTATATGGTTTATAAATCTTGGTAACTCATTTAGATCGAGTATGCTTCAATCAATAAGAAAATCAGTATTTGGTTTAATTAATATCTTAAATAAGGATATTGCAGATGTAATTGAATAGTAAATGTCGTCTATGAATTTTTAGTACTGATATTATTTAATAGAAATGAATAGTAGATATAGTATAGAATTTTTATTAGAGAAGACAGTGTAGATATATATTATATAAATATTCAAATATAAAATAATTTTAAGAATTTGTTTAATTATATTTAAATTTATTAAAATATTTTATATTATAAAATATAGTATATTAATATTAACAATACCTAATCAATAATCTTATAGTTAATTATATTTAAGTATAAGTTAACTAAAATGTAGCAGATAAACCAAATAAAACTAATAATTGTCCACAAAACTTTCCAATTTGGAGCCATTTTAAATGCATGATTTTTTCTGTAAGAGCAGCTGATAAGTAATCGAATGCTCTTATAAATGCTTCCCAGTTGCATAGTGATCCAACTATCATTGCTGGTATAGAAGAACCTCCACTAGAAGTTAATAATCCGACTGCTTTAGAAACATTTAATGTGTTCAATGCAATAGCAGGTACAGATGTGGCACATGCAGTTATTTTGGTTTTGAATGCAATAAATATAGGAGTTTGGACAAAATGCTTAACTTTTTCGACAGCTTGGTAAATATTTTCTTTAATACTTACAAATGTATCATATCCAGGGAATCTTCTGTTAGCTATGGATCTAGAATGTTTTTCTATGAATCTTCTTTTATATCTTTTACTGCTTTGAATCATTGAAAAAATGCTTATAAGGGCTCCTTTAAACATAAAACAAGTTGCTTTTATTATTAATCTAACTGCTAAAACTACTTTACTTAAAATTCCATGTACAGATGCCCACATATTTAAGGAAGTATCATTGGTAGCATCGCCTGCTAGTGATTCATTTTTAAACTCATCTGGTAAACATTCATTCACAGCTTTTCCGTTTCCACCGCCTAATGCATCAATAAAACCTAAACCCCAATTTTTGATTTTTGATTCTCCTGTTGTTTTAGATCTTTTAGTTCTTATTCTTCGACTAATTATACTAGATAGAATGGTCAATGTAATAAGAATAAAAAGTATTTGTTTTATTTGCTTCATTTTTTAAAATTATTAATTTTATTATTTTGCTATAAAAATAAAATGCATATAATAAATATTTTTAAATATAATATAGTTGATAGAGTTGTAAATTATAAATGTTTTATTGATGTAATATTTACAATTATATTTTAATACTTATTTTTCCGTATGAACTTTCTGTTTAGTTTATAAGTTGAACTTATTAATAATTATTACTTAAAGAAATAAAGTAAATATAATATAGTAATACTTTAATAATAATCAATAAACTGTTTATTAATAATTATAATAATTACTTTCTAATAAAAATTTATAATTAAATATATAAATTAAATCAAAAATCCATTACTGAATAGGGCAAAACTTACACTGCTCATCAATTTGAATACTCTCAATTCCGTTTTTCAAATTTTTATTCAGAGACTTTTCAATTATTTTGATATCTAACATAATGTTAAGATAAATATATATATATTATTAATACCTTCTTCTAATCTTTTTAATACTAACTGTCTATCTCGTCTATTATAAATATGAAACTTAGACTCTAATATTTCATCAGTAATTGCATGATCAGTAAACATTTGTAAATAAATATACTCTATTGATTCAAAACCGTTATAAACAAAATTCTTTCTTAAATGAGGAGCTTTAGCCTTCTTTAAAAAGTCTATTATATCAGAAGATATAGTATTCATGTTTATTTTTGGTTGAGCTATTTGACCACAGCAGACGTATTTTTCACTTGACATACGTAAGGAAGTTATAGAATGCTTTAAAGAATCATTAAATATGAAGAAGTAATATTTTTCATCAATGTTCCCTGCGTCGAAATTGAGTCTGGTGAGAATTTTGTATATATGTCCTGGTTTAAATACTCCAATATTAAATACATCCTCATAACTAAATTTATCTTCTGTATTCATCGTCTCAATTATTTTGTCGATTTTATGAACTCCTCTTTCAATAAAGTATTCAAAATATTGTTGTAGGCCAATAGAATTAAGCCAATCATTTAGTTTTTTTACATTAGTAGCTAACAATATAATTAATATTTATTAAGTAAAACTTACTCGAAATGACTGAAGTTCCAGACAAATTATGATTATCATATATAGTTTCGAGATAATATCTGCCAGCACTAATATTGCTTGGTCTTTTAGCATACTTTGTTTCCATTACTTCATTTCCATAATCTCCTATATATTCTCTATTATTCATATTTTCTCCGTTTTCTCCATTTTCAAAATTAGAAAACTTACTAACCATTCTAATTTTTTTGCTACTTTTTATATTTTCGCCATTACTATAGTTTTGATTAAAAAAGTTTGGCATTTCTGAAGATTGGTTCCGATTATGAATATTATAGGTTACATTTAGCATACTTGTAGTTAAAGGTTTCTATAATTTTAATAAGTTATTTAGTAATTGTATATATTAGTATTGTTATTATGTTAGTTAGTATATTACATCGTCATCGTTGATATGAGAATAATTAATAAAACTATTCAAGTTATTCGAATTAACATTTTCTTTATTGTCTTTGTTGCTTGGGGTATTTCGAAACTGTATATTTTTGAAGCTATCTCCAAATAAATTGTTTTTTCGTTGATCTTTTTTACTTGTAGAAAGAACAAGACACTTTAAATTTGGATCAATAGTATAAAGCAATCCCATTTTTTTTTGTTTGGGTGTAGTTAATATCATCCTCTTTTCTTTTTTGTTTTGTGCCGATGATGTATTTGAAACATTGTAAGATGTGTAAACTTGCTCATTTTGATTATTATCTGCATAGTTTTCCTTATTATTAGAAAGTATATTAGCAACATTTTCTATGTTATAATTTTTTCCTGGAGATGTTATAAAATTGAAATTCTTATTACTAGTCACGTTCGATTTTATAGATATTTGTTTATTATGATTAATAATATTTTGATTGTATTGTTTATTTGTAGAGTATTCTAAACTATCATTTAGATTTTCAGAATTATCTTCATTTTCATCTAAGATATGCTCATCAATGTCATCACTTGACTTTTTAAGTATAAATTTAGAGTTTTTTAGCGAATTTTTTGATTTACTAACTGAAACTGATAGCTCCTCATCAATAATATCAGCATCAGGAATAAATTCGGAATATTTCTTTTTATGAGAAGATGAGTTTTCATGTTTTCGGAAAAATAATGAACTATTAGTAATTAATATAAAAAAATACTTTTGTGTGTCTAAGGGATTCATTTCTGAAAATCTTTCTCTATCTGTTACAGGATTAATATCTTCATCTGTATTATCATTATCGTCTTTTTCTTCTTCTATTTCAGAGTCATATTTTTCTTCTTCTACTTCTTCTCGATCTTCTCTATCTGTGTTTATTGAAAATAATCCATGTCTTTCTTTACTTTCTTTGCATTCTTTACTTTCTTTATTATGCTCAGTATTATAAATCGAAATATCGATCTTATTCTCAGTATTATTTCTATTTGTCAATAGCCCATGATCAGACATAGTATGATTAGTATTATTATCCAATGAGTTATTTTTAGTATCCATTTCATATTCAACTGTTGAGTCTTCTTTATTTAGCATCGATAACTTTTTTAAGTCTTCTTTTATAACCAACGCATATTTAATAGCTTCAGTAGAATTTGCATAATTATATGGTTTCTTTCCTTCATTGTCTAATATATCAACAATTCCGCCATATTTAATAAGTAATAATATTATTTCGGGATTAACATCATAAATAAAAGCTAAATGTAGAGGAGTTTGTAAAAACACACTTGATTGTATATTAGGATCTGCCCCGTTTTGTAATAATATCTCTACAATATCAAAGTCGTTCTTCTTGCAAGCAATATGTAAAGTACTTTCATTATCCTATAATTAATAAAAATAAATTAAATATTAATTATATACAATTTGGGTTATGTTAGGATTTGCTTTAAACTCTAGTAATAAGTTGATAATTTCTATATTTTGCATGTCTACTGCTTTGTAGAGAGGTGTTTCACCAAACTATAAAAGAAGTAAATATAAGATTAATATTGGTGTAATATTTAGAATTTAATAAGTTAGTTGTGTTATTTACAATGTTTGCCACATTTGGATCTTCACCTTTTTTAAGTAGGAATAATAAAGCATCTGTGTTTTCATTGACAACAGATTTAAATAAATATGTCCATCCTAACTGAAAATATTAATATTATAACTACTTGTTTGTCCTTTTTATCTAAGTTCATGAAATTAAATTGTTTTGTGTTGTTAAAATCAAAATTCATTTTTTTCGTACAACTCATTGTTAATTTATACAAATAGTTATTATTTAATTTAAATTTAAATTTAAAATAATAAAATATAGTATAATTGTAGTTAAGTAGTTGTAATTTATAGTTAAATAATAATTTAGAAATTAATAAACTAAATGTAATATAAGTTATAATTTCAATTTGAATATTTAATAAATAATAAGTTATTATTATAATTTAATAACAATGTCTTTTTTTGGCTTAACTGCTTTTGGTCCGGAAAACTTCTTTCAATCATCTAGTAAAAACTTCAATGGTAATTTTAACAAATTATTAATATTTATTGATTTTTAATATAGGTTTTACGTTATTTCCAGATGAAGACTTTAAAAATGCATATGATTACGTGTGTTCATTCAAAAATACTAAATCATTAGAGATTAAAGATTTGAAGTACTTTTTAACAAAGGTGTTTGGATTTCCACCTTTAGATGAGGAATTGGCAACATTTAAAGATGCTGCTAATAAACAAGATAACGACTCAATTACTTTTGAAGAAATTTTAGAAGCTTTATATAACATTAGACAATATTTACAAGATTTGTCGCAAAGATCACAGACATTTACTTCATATCAAAAGTATTATGATGATATGTATAAACATAAGTAAGATATTTATATTAAACTAAGACGAAAAAAATTAAATCCAAATGACACATTTAAAACACCTTTGTCTTATGGACAAAATTTTGGATTTCTAGAATTTAAAGGGAAGAATATAAATGATAAATATTTACCAAAAAATTCTTGCCCGGAGACTAAATATGCAGAAGCAATTGTCAAAACAGGAAAACAATTTTTATCTAAATAGATTTATTACTATTTATAGTTTTAGATTTAGAAAAATAAGTTAAAATAAGAAATAAGTTATTTAATCAGATTTTATAAAAT
>Ga0100378_1005417_pt1 | contig 11715 bp, 10 predicted proteins | sample CryGeymeta201502_FD_81535 | JGI IMG/M metagenome (GOLD analysis project Ga0100378, IMG submission 81535) | Groundwater microbial communities from Crystal Geyser aquifers in Utah, USA - Crystal Geyser metaG 2015-02 | ecosystem: Environmental > Aquatic > Deep subsurface > Groundwater | place: USA...
TACATTAAAGGGAGGATTCGCTTATTCTGTTTCTATTCAAGCAGAAGGCTACCAATCTAAAACAATTTCAATTGATTTAGGTGTAGGCAAAAATTCCATTCACACCCAAATAGAAAATATTGTGTTAGAAAATTAAAATTGATTAAACTATATTTAAGTCCAATCTAAAAAGTAAAAAAAATAAAAAATACCACAAAGTTACTAAGTTACTAAGATGCACAAATAACTGAATTGCAATATTTTAAACTTTGTGACACCTTGAGTCTTTGTGTTTTAGTGGCAAAGAAATGACTTTTTAGACTGCACTCATATTTCAAACTAAATACTCTGAACCTTCGTCAGGTATTCGAATGTTTTTAAACCCTTTTTCCAATAGTTTTTCTCTGTATTCTTGTTGAACTTCATAATTACCATGAACCAAATACATTTCTTTTACTTTAAGTGGATCTTGACAACTTAAAAAATCTATCATTTCTTGGTAATCGCCATGAGCTGAATATTCTGTAAGAATTTTCACATCTGCTTTAACAGGAATTTCTTCTCCATAAATTTTAATTGTTTCGGCACCCTGCATAATTCTGTTTCCCAACGTAAATGGTGCACAATATCCAACTATTAAAATGGTATTTTTTTTATCCGATATATTATTTCTGATGTGATGAACAATCCTTCCTCCTTCCATCATACCAGAAGCTGAAATAATAATACATGGCTCATTTGAGTTATTTAATGCTTTTGATTCCTCTACATTTCTAATGTATGTTAACTTATTAAATCCAAAGGGATCATTATCAATTTTCATATAATCCAACACCTCCTGATTAAACAATTCTGGATGATTACGCATAATTTCTGTGGCATTAGTAGAAAGAGGGCTATCTACATATACATTAATGTGAGGTAATTTACCTTGTGTTTCAAATTGATCTAGTGCATAAATAATTTCTTGAGTTCGTCCCACACTAAATGCAGGAATAATCAATTTTCCTTTTTTGCGAACACAAGTATCTTTAACAATTTCTAATAATTTATTTTCGGCTATTGATGTATTTTCATGAAGTCTATTCCCATAAGTAGCTTCTGTAATAATATAATCTGCTTGAGGAAATGGCTCTGGATGTTTAATTATTTTATGTTGATTCCGTCCTATATCTCCTGTATAGCAAAGGGTATGTAATTGTCCTTCTTCTTTAATTCTCAGGTTAATTGCTCCTGCACCTAAAATATGCCCAACTATAGTAAAGCAAACTTCAATTTCATCATTTATTTTCGACCATTTATTATAATCTAACCCAACAAATTGGTTTAATGCAATTTCTGCATCAGCAATGGTGTATAAAGGCTCTACTGGTTCAAGGTCTTTTTGAATTCTTGCCCTATTAATATATTGTAAATCTGATTCTTGAATATGAGCACTATCAATCAACATGATACTGCATAAATCTTGCGTTGCTTTAGTGCAATAAATCTTTCCTTTAAATCCTCTTTTCACAAGATAGGGTATAGCCCCTGAATGATCGATGTGAGCATGAGATAAGATGCAATAATCTACTTCTGAGGCTTCAAAACCTAAGTCTTTATTATAATTATGTCGTTTAGCATCTTCTCCTTGAAAAAGCCCACAATCTAATAAAATTGTTTTACCATTTCGAGTAGTAATTAAATGTTTACTTCCTGTAACTGTTCGTGCTGCTCCTATAAATTTGATTTTCATCGTATGAATAATTTAAAGTATAAAAGTAAGTATTGTAAACTACAATAAATAGGACTAATTTTATAAAAAATTATAAAAATTTATCGTTCAAATGAAATTAGATATTTTAGCCATAGGCATACACCCTGACGATGTAGAACTTAGTTGTAGTGGAACATTATTAAAGCACATTGCTTTAGGCAAAAAAGTTGGTATTTTAGACTTAACGCATGGAGAATTAGGCTCTAGAGGAAGTGCTGAAATACGTTTGCAAGAAGCGAAAAATGCAGCTTTAATTATGGGAGTTCACACCCGTGAAATTCTTAACTTTTCTGATGGATTTTTTGAAAACAACAAAGAACACCAATTAGCCATTATAAAGATGTTACGCTTATATCAACCCGAAATTGTGTTGGCAAATGCAACATCCGACAGACATCCTGACCACGGAAGGGCTTCAAAACTTATTTCGGACGCTTGTTTTTACGGTGGCTTACGCAAAATTGAATCCGAAATTGAAGGTCAAATACAACAACATTGGCGACCCAAAGCAGTTTATCATTACATTCAAGATCGCTATTTAAAACCTGATTTTGTGGTTGATGTAACTGATTTTGTAGATAAAAAAATGGAAGCGATAAATGCGTATAGTTCTCAATTTTATAATCCTGAATCTAAAGAACCCGAAACACCTCTCACAAACAAACTTTTTATGGACTTTGTTAAAGCTCGCATGATAACATTGGGAAGAGAAGCTGGGTTTGATTTTGCCGAAGGATTTGTTGCCGAGCGTTTTATTGGTATTGAAGATATTACTGCTTTAAGGTAAGTTTGGGGTCTTCATTTCTTCATTACCTTAAAAATCAATTCACTTTCATACCCTTTTGACAACAAATAACGATAGAGTTTCTCTTTTCGTTTTAAGTCATCTTTTTCATGAAGCAACGCATTCTTTTTTTTAATTAATTCCTGTAAGGTTTTAAAATAATCGTCTTCGTTAATTTCAGAGGCAATGGCTTCATTAATAAGTTTATTTTTAATAGCGAGTTGATATAATTCGCTCGTAATTTTTATTTTTCCCCATTTCTTTATCAAAAATTTTCCTCGAACATAAGCTTCTGTAAATCGTTTCTCATTCAAAAAATCTTCTTTTTCTAGTGTTTCAATAATAGCATCAAAATGCTTTTGCTCCACTTTCCATGCTGTTAGTCTGTTCAGTACATGGTTTTTACATCTTTCCTGGAAAGAACAATACCATTTGGCTTTTTCCAATGCTCTTTCAGGAGACATATTTCTAAAAAATTGAGCCATAAAAAAAGTATTTTTGTCCTCCAAAATTAAGGAATGAAAAACAAAAAAGCACTTTATTTATTGCTTAGTGCAAATGCCGTTTCTGGAGTTGCTCAAGGAATTAGTATGTTGGCTATTCCATGGTATTTTGCAGATGTGTTAAATCAAAGTTCCGATTTTGGAATTATGTATGCCATAACCACAATGCTTACGTTGTTTTGGGGCTTATATGTAGGGACTTTAATTGACAAATATTCTCGCAAAAACATTTTCCTTATTCTTTCCATTGTTGGATTTTCTTTCATCGGAAGCATTTCTTTCTATGGTTTTTATCATGGAGAACTATCAACAATTAGCATCGGAGCTGTTTTTTGTTACACCATGTTTGTTTATAACATTCACTACCCCACGTTGTATGCTTTTGGGCAAGAAATCACAGAAAAAAAAGACTATCGAAAAATTAATTCGCTTATTGAAGTTCAAGGACAATCCACCAGTATTATAGCTGGTGCATTTGCAGCAGTTTTAATAACAGGCATTAATGCTGAATTTTTAACAAAATTTGGATTAGAAAACTTCATTTCTTTGCATGTTGAACCTTGGAAAATGCACGAGATTTTTTTATTAGATGCACTTACCTACCTCATTGCTTTCTTTCTTATTTTATTAATAAAATATCAACCAATTTTTGAAAAAGTAATAGATTCTGGCAACATATTAAATCGATTGAAATCAGGTATTCTTTACCTTAAAGAAAATCCTTTGTTATTTCAATTTGGAATAGGCTCTTTTGCAATTTTTGTAATCGTATTAATTCATATACACCAATTAGTTCCTATTTATATTTCCAATCATTTAAATGGAGATGCTTCTATATATGCTACAGCAGAAATTCTTCAAGGGTTAGGTGCATTGGTCGCTGGGCTTAGTATCCATCGTATTTTTAGCAAAACAAACACCGTGAAAGCAATCATTATTTTAATGATAGTTACTTTTATTGTGTTGGAAATTTTGGTATTTACAAAAAGTGCTTATTTGTTAGTGTTTAGTTGTTTTCTATTAGGTATTGCTAACTCTGGCACACGAATTTTGAGAATCACCTATTTATTTAACCACATTCCTAATCATTTAATTGGCAGAACTGGAAGCGTTTTTCACTCCATTAATGTTTTTCTGAGGTTTTCTTTTATTGCACTTTTTGCAATGTCCTTTTTCACGACCGAAAACAATATTATTTGGAGCTATTTTATTGGCGGATTTTTTATTTTAATATCTCTTTTTCCTTTGTTGTTTTATTATAAAAAACTGGTAACGCTGAAACAACCTGATTAAAAAACTAATCCATTAAATTCTTCCAACCGTATTCATTTATATAATTCTCTAAGTTTTTTGGTCTATAATCCTTATTTCCCTCAAAACGCTCTTTAACGCTTCTGTGGATAAAAGTATCTGGTGATATTTTTCTAATTTTTTTTCCTAAAAGTTTATAATGATTTTTATATTCACATATTTAATCTGTGAACACGAAGTCTCACAAAATACCATTTATCAATAAAAAAGAATGAGTAATCTGTGGCGTTTTATTTTTTCTGCTAAGTAGCAACTATTTTTTTCTAACCTTAATATTAATAATCTCTACAATAAGTGAAAAGAAAACAGCAAAATAGATATAACCTTTAGGTACATGGTAATGTAATCCTTCAATAATTAACATAAAACCAATTAAAATCAAAAATGATAATGCCAACACTTGCAATGTTGGTTGCTTATTTATGAAATTACTTATCGCTTTTGCAAAAATCATCATTACAATAATTGATACAATCACTGCAATAATCATTAACTTAATTTCATTCGTCAACCCCACAGCTGTTAAAATAGAATCGAAAGAAAAAATAATATCTAGCAACACAATTTGAACGATGGCATTACTAAAAGCAGTAATTTTTTTTACTTTAGTAACTTGTTCATCTCCTTCTACTTTATGATGAATTTCAGAGGTACTTTTAGCTATCAAAAAAAGTCCTCCTAGCATTAAAATTATATCTCTCCAACTTAAGCTAAAATCATAAACTTCTATTACTGATTGAGTTAGTCCTATAAGCCAAGTAATTCCAAAAAGCAATAATATTCTAACCACTAATGCTAATGAAAGCCCTAATAATCTTGCTTTTCGTTGTTGATGTAAAGGCAATTTTCCTGCAACAAGAGAAATAAAAATGATGTTATCAATACCTAATACAATTTCTAAAAAAGTAAGTGTTAATAAAGCAATCCAAGTATCAATACTTAAAAAAATTTCCATGTTGATTTATTTAATTTTTAGTTAGCAAACAAAAGTAGATAAGTTTTTTATTAACTTTACTGAACTTAAATAAAAAAAGATGCGTTTTTTAACAACTGTAATTTTCTTTCTTTTCACATTCAATTCCTTTGCACAAGTTTCAAAAATTAATTTTGATTTGCAAGTTGCTATTAAAAAGAACAGCTCCACAAACTCAACAATTACTTTTTTTGTTAAAGGAAATGTTACTGAAATAAAAAATGAAGTTTTACGATTAAAGGGAAAAACTGGTTTATCAGCCAAAGGATTTATTAAAGTTGAGCTTCCTGCTAATACAATCATTGATTTTTCTAAAAATAATTTTATTGATTACATCGAATATACTACTCCTAATCTCCAAGTATTAAACGACACTGCACTTATTCAAAACAATGTAGTTCCTGTTCATTTAGGAATAGCACCGCTTACAAAAAAATATACAGGAAAAGGTGTTTTATTTGGACTTATCGATACTGGAATAGATATTACCCACCCCGATTTTCAAGATTCATTAGGAAATACTCGAATTTTAGGATTATGGGATCAAACAAAACCGTACGATGGAAATGGTTTCGGCTATGGAGCAATGTGGGATTCTGCAGCCATAAACATAGGAACATCAACCCATCACGATCCTTTTTACTTTAAAGGACATGGTTCGCACGTTTCAGGAATTGCTGCAGGAAATGGTCGAGCTGTTTCAAATTACAAAGGGGTTGCTCCCGATGCCAACATTATTGCTGTTGGTATAAATTTTAATAGTAGCAACTCAACCATTGTTGATGCTGTACGATACATTTATAACCTATCTGATTCATTAGGTATGCCTTGTGTTATTAATGTAAGTTTGGGCGATTATAGAGGTTCTCATGATGGAACTGATGCCGAAGCTGTTTTAATTGATAGCTTGGTTAATGCAAAACCTGGTAGAGCTTTTGTTTGTGCAGCAGGAAATGCAGGAGCATTGCCTTTTCATTTACAACACAATGTTACTTCAGACACTACTTTTACTTGGTTTAAATACAATCCATCTAGCATCTTAGGTTATGGTGCTGTATTTTATGAGATTTGGGCTGATACTGCCGATTTGAATAATGTAGATTTTTCCATTGGAATGAACTTGCCATCAGGAAGTTTTGCCAAACGAGGTCAAACTCCTTTTGATAACATTCAATATAGATTAGGAAATGTTTCTGATACCATAAAAAATGGAAGTAATACTTTAGCAATAGTTGATACTTATGGTGAACTGCAAGGCGATAAATACTTACTTCAAATTCATGTTCAAGAACCTGATTCTAACTCTTATTTATTTAGTTTAATGACTACCGGAAATGGAAAATTAGATGTTTGGAGTACCAACAACGGAATTTTGCGGACTTCAGAAATAGTACGAACATCCTTGCCTTCTGCTGCTATTTATCCCAACATTGTGTATTATCAATTGCCCGATACAGCACAAACCATTGTGAGCAGTTTTACTTGTTTGCCAACAGTAATTGCGGTAGGAACTTATCGCAATAGAAAAACATATTTAGATATAAACTTAACAACACAAGTAACCGCAGGAACGCCTGGTCAAATTGATCCTGGTTCCAGTTTAGGTCCAAACAGACGAGGAGTTTTAAAACCTGAAATAGCTGCAACAGGACGATATATGATGAGTTCTGTGCCTGATTCAACAATTAATTTTTTTATGATTAATCCCGCAAATCACATGTGGCTTGCTCCAGGTGGTAAACACATGTTGAAAAACGGAACATCTATGGCATCGCCTGTTGTTGCTGGTGTTGCTGCACTTTATTTTGAAAAATGCCCCAATGCAACTATGGCAGAAATATTACAAACTATAACTTCTTCTGCTAAAAAAGACAGTTTTACAGGCACAACAAGCAACACTGCTTATGGAAACGGAAAAGTAGATGGATTAGCAACATTGGTTAGCTCTAATTTTACGTTCAGTTTAGGAAATGACGCTATCATTTGTGATGGCGATAGTTTATTAATTTCAGCTCCTTCCTTTAACTCTTATCAATGGTTTAATGGCGATTCAACGCAAAGTATTCTGTTAGATTCTTCTGCTATTATTTATCTTTCGGTAACCAACCAAAGTGGTTGCATAGGCTTTTCTGACACAATAACAACTACATGGAAAGAACTACCTAACAAACCAATAATCAACATAATAAACAACGACACTTTAACAATAACTTCAAATTCAAATATACAATGGTTTTTAAACAACAGCCCCTTATCTGGCGAAACAGATACTCTACTTTATGTTCAAACAAGTGGTGCTTATTTTGTTATGGTTACAGATAGTTTTGGATGTGTTAATTACTCGGATACAATCAATATTACCATTGTTAGTATTAATGAATTACAAGAAAATAGCTTTCATGTTTTTCCTAATCCTACTTCCGATAAATTATTTTTACAAACAACCAAAAAAGGTGATTTTTATTATACAATTACAAATGTTCTTGGTGAAACACTTATTAACGAAAAAATTAATGCTAACGAGCAACTTATTAGTATAGATATTCTTCATATTACAAAAGGAATTTATTTTATTTCAATAATTGAACAATCAACTAATCTAACAAAAATCATAAAAATCATAAAAATCATAAAAAATTAGCGTAATATTGCACAATGAATTTTATTAAACTAGTTATATCTATTCTATTGCTTGTGGTACTTGTTGCTGGTATTGGAATAAAATCTGTTTTAACCATTCATTACTTTGTTAATAAAGCTGAAATTATTGAACTTTTTTGCATAAATAAAGAAAAACCGAAATTGCAGTGTAACGGAAAATGTCATTTAGCTCAAGAATTAAAAGAAGTTGAATCTAACAAAGAAGAACAACCTTATTTACCTTCTGTAACTAACTTAAATTTAGAACTAATTTTTATTACCCAAAACGAAAAATTAGCACTCCAACATTTTTCAACTCGTCATCTAAAAAACAATACTCCCTACCTCAAAAAAATAACTTCAACTTTTCAGGTTATTATTACACCACCACCTCAACAATTTGTATAAAACAGCATAATAACCAATTCTCTTTGGCTTGTTTCATTACAAATTCAATAAAAAATGAAAAAACATTTCTTGTTGGTGATAGTTTTAGCACTATTATTAATAAACAGTATGTATGCTTGTGATTTATGCAGCATCTACAAAGGATTAGAACCAAATGATTTTAAAAACTCATTTGGTGTTAGATATAGATATAGATTGTTTGAAAGTAAGTTTACTTTTGAAACACCCACTTTTTCTACTGCAAATGTTATTTTAGGAGGAAGTATTAAAGGAATACCTAGCAACAAACATTTAGAACCTACTTTTATAGAAAGTAAGGATAGGAGCGACTTTGTATATACAGAATCTTACACAAGCTATGCTATTTTTGCCAATTTTTATTTGAATCATCGCTTAAAATTAAATGTTTCAACTTATTTTTCGGACAACTATACCTATAAAAATGATAGCTTGTTAGAAAACGTAAGCGGCATTGGCGATATAACATTATTAGTTAATTATCAATTGTATAACACAAAAAAAACAGATACAACACACATGCATTTTTCTCACCGTGTAATGGTGGGCGGAGGAATAATCGTTCCAACAGGTAACTTCAATAAAAAAACTATTGTTGGAGTAGAAACTGAAATAAAACCCAATATTATTTTAGGAACACCTATACAATCCCTCGACCCTCATTTGCAGGCAGGAACAGGTGCTTTTGGTCTTGTTTTTTTAACGGAATATCTTGTAAAATATAGAAAAATAGGTGTAAATACCAACTTAAGCTATCGAAAAAATTTGGTAAATAAAAATGATTTTCAATTTGCCGATAGATTTAATGCGAATAGTAATCTATTTTATATACTGAAATTTTCTGATAAAATTAGCGTTATGCCTACTGTTGGGTTAGCTTTTGAAACAGCAAAAAGAGACAGCTATAAAAACGAACCCTTTATTGGGTCTGGAGGAAACGTACTTTTTTTAAATTACGGATTATCATTTAATTATAAAGATTGGAGCTTAAGCTCCTCTTATTATAATGTGATAAGTGAAAATTTAAAAGACCTACAACCCTCAAATAAAAACAGAATAATAATTCAATTATCTTATTATTTTAATTAACTTTATATCTTAAATTTTAAAAAATATGAAATCAATAACAAAAATAACTTTAGCAATACTAGTTTTTGCTTTAGTTTCACCAATTTTAACTTCTTGTTCTAACGACAAAGGATGTACTGACCCTGTAGCCTTAAATTTTGATAAAAAAGCTGACAAGGATGATGGCTCTTGTATTTATCCAACTCCTACACCTCCTCAAACATCTAATCAATCCAGTGTTACACTTCAATTTGATCATCAATTTAATGGAGCATCTGTTACTTCTGCTAATTTTAACACCATTCAATATACCAATGCTTTTGGAAATCAATTAAGTATTAGTAAATTACGTTATTTAATTTCTAATGTTAAATTCCACAGAGGCCATCCGCATCACGATGTTGTTTCTACCACAGGTTATAAATTGATAGATTTAACCGTTCCTGGTTCAACTATTTTTCAAATAAATGAACCGATGTCTAAGGGTGAGTACGAAGGAATTTCATTTACTATTGGTTTTATTGCTGCTGATAATATTTCCAATTTTTATACTGATTTGAATGCAGCCACTTGGAATTGGCCTGCAATGTTAGGTGGTGGATATCACTATATGCAGTTGGAAGGGCAGTTTATTAATAGCTCAAGTGCAACCGTTAATTATGCTTTTCACTACGGAACAGCTAGAGAAATTACAGCAACTAACGACACCATTTTCCATCCTAACTTTGGCACTGCCGATTTATCAAACACTGCTTTTCAATTTACAGCCGATGCAGCAGAAGTTCATTTGTTTGTTAATATTGATGAATGGTTTAAAAACCCAAACACTTGGGATTTGAATCAGTTTAGCACTGCTTTAATGCCTAATTTTCAAGCACAAACCATGATGCAACAAAATGCTGCCTCTGTTTTTGTGTTGGATCATGTGCATAATTAAATGATATTCATCATAAAAATATAGACCTAAACGAATTAATCTTGTTTAGGTCTTATTTTTAAAACTATAATCTCATGAAAAAGCCATTATTATATACAACATTTTTAATTTTAGTACTTTTTTATGCCTGCGAAAAAGATGACGAAAAGGTTATCCCTACTCCCGTTCCTCCTCCTCCAATTTCATCATCACCAACACCAGCACCTTTAACTATTCCTACTATATTTGCACAAACATTACCACCTCCGTTAATACCAAGTAACAACCCACAAACCGTTGAAGGTGTTGCATTGGGAAGAAAACTTTTTTATGACCCTATTCTTTCAGGCAATGGAACTCAAGCCTGTGCATCGTGCCACGCACCTGCAAATGCTTTTGTTGATACCAATCGGTTTAGTACAGGTATAGATTTTTTACAAGGTAATAGAAATGCTATGCCCATTTTTAATATCGCTTGGAATTTTACTGATAAATATTTTTGGGATGGAAGAGCGTTAGGTGTGGAAGGGCAAGCTTTTGGTCCAGTTGTAAATCCCATAGAAATGCACAATACTTGGGTAAATGCAGTAAGTAGTTTGCAAAGCCACCCCACTTACCCTAGCTTGTTTAATGCTGCTTTTGGCACAACAACCATCGACTCAGTTTTGGTAACAAAAGCAATAGCCCAATTTGAACGGACATTAATCTCTGCTAATTCCAAATTTGATCGATTTTTACTCGGATTAGAAGCATTAACTCCGCAAGAAGCTAGTGGGTTTAACTTATTTATGGATCAACAAGGAGGAGATTGTTTTCATTGTCATGGAAGCGGAGGAAATCCTCTTTGGACAGACAATATGTTCCACAATAATGGCTTAGATGCTACATTCACTGATTTAGGCTTAGGAGCTATAACAAGTAACTCTGCTGACAATGGTAAGTTTAAAACCCCCTCACTACGAAATTTGGTTTTCACCCCTCCTTATATGCATGATGGAAGATTTCAAACTATTGATGAAGTGATAGATCATTATAGTACAGGAGTGGTAATGTCATCAACCATTGACCCTATGATGGAATATGCTACTCAAGGAGGGGTTCAACTCACTCCTTCAGAAAAAGCCGACTTGAAAGCATTTTTATTATCATTAACTGATAATGATTTTGTTGTAAACCCTGCTTTTCAAGCTCCGTGATGAATGAAAAAATTTCCATCATTATGCCCGTTAAAAATACGGCTCATTTTTTATCCGAAACAATATCATCAATACTAAATCAAACCGAAACCAATTGGGAACTAATTGCTGTTAATGACCATTCCACAGATAATAGTAAGGATGTTTTAACTTCATTCGCACA
>Ga0100378_1005432_pt1 | contig 11697 bp, 9 predicted proteins | sample CryGeymeta201502_FD_81535 | JGI IMG/M metagenome (GOLD analysis project Ga0100378, IMG submission 81535) | Groundwater microbial communities from Crystal Geyser aquifers in Utah, USA - Crystal Geyser metaG 2015-02 | ecosystem: Environmental > Aquatic > Deep subsurface > Groundwater | place: USA...
GATGAAGTCCTTGATTTCATTGGTGACATGCGGGATCACCTGGATCGTTTTGCCCAGATAGTCGCCGCGGCGTTCCTTCTCCAGCACGGAGGAATAGATGCGCCCCGACGACACGGAATCGGTCTTGCGCGCGCTCACCCCGGTGAACCGTTCGTAATGGCCGAGGTCGAGGTCGGTCTCGGCGCCGTCGTCGGTCACAAAGACCTCGCCATGTTCGAAGGGCGACATCGTGCCGGGATCGACATTGAGATAGGGGTCGAGCTTGCGCAGCCGGACCGAAAATCCGCGCGCCTGCAACAGTGCACCGAGTGCCGCCGAAGCGAGCCCCTTGCCAAGCGAGGACACGACGCCGCCGGTAATGAAAATGAAACGCGCCAAGGCAGCCCCCGTGATCGGTCAGTATTTCTATGGAGCGGTGCCCCTTCGGGAACACACCATCACGGGGTTAAAGTGTAGCCGGATTCGGCCCCCGAACGCAACGGGTCACGCAAGATCATGTGAAACACCTGGCGTCAACCTCAAGAAGTGGGGGCGTGGCGCCCCGCCCCGAGGCAAGCGCCGGCCGCGACTGCGGATGCCTTCGGCGAGGATATTTTTGGCAAGATGAAGCCGGGGCGGCGCGCGCAGGCGGGTGCGTCGCGATCAGTTGGCCTGCGGCACCAGCGGCGCCTCGGGGGCGGCGCCGGGGGGCAGCAGATCCTGGCCGAGGTCCGGTGTCGCGGGGGTTTCCGCCGCCGGTGCGCCAGGCAGGCGGTCCACCACCGACCCGGTCGAGGCCTTTTCCGCCGCGATGATGGTCAGGGTGATCGAGGTCGCGATGAAGGCGATGGCCAACGCCCAGGTCACCTTGCCCAGCGCCGTCGCGGCCGAGCGTCCCGACATCACGCCGCCACCGCCGCCGCTCATCAGGCCGCCGCCTTCGGAGCGCTGCATCAGCACGACGCCGATCAGCGACAGCGCAAGGATGAGGTGGACGATGAGGACGACATTTTCCATCAGGCAGACCTAAAAGAGGCGCAAAGACGCGACGGGACGTATCTAGAAGCTGCGGCGCCGCGCCGCAAGCCCCTTGCGCGCCGCGGCGGGGCATCGTCAGGGGCGGGCGGGGCAAGGATGCCGGAAAAGACCCGCGCGCCTGCCTTGTCGCGCCTCAATTGTCGGTCTCGTCCACCTTGAGCTGGCCCGAGATGCGCCGCCACACGAGGCTCCAGGTCATGCCGATGCCCAGAACGACCGAGACGGTGAAAAGCCCGATCCAGGTGTTCAGACTGCCGTTCTCGAGGCTCAGGATGCCGCGATCATAGAGGAACCACAGCAGCGTGCCGACGATGGCGAGCACCAGCAGCATCCCGAAGGCGCCGATCGCGCGCCAGGTGGCGGAGACATAGATGACATAGCCCAGAAAGAGGATCAGCCCGAACAGTGCCACCAGCGGCATCTGGTCGCGGAAATTGTCACTGGCCCAGCGGACATAGTTCCATTGGGTCGGATTGTAGGTCGCGGCCACAAGGGCAAAGGCAAAGACCCAGCGCAGAATGAAGCTCACCATATCCCTCCACAAGAAATTGCCCGCAGGATGGCCGTGGCGCGGCGCGCTGTCCAGCCCCCGGGACGACAGGGGCGCCGCCCGCGCGGGTGAAAATGCGGTTTCGCCCCCCGGCGCGGCCCGCTATACGGGCGCGGGGCAGATCCTGAAAGGACCGAAGGCATGGCGAATGTGGTGGTCGTTGGCGCGCAATGGGGCGACGAGGGCAAAGGCAAGATCGTGGACTGGCTGTCCGAGCGCGCCGACGTCATCGTGCGCTTTCAGGGGGGCCACAATGCCGGGCATACGCTGGTCATCGACGGGGTGGTCTACAAGCTGTCGCTGCTGCCTTCGGGCATCCTGCGCGAGGGCAAGCTGGGCGTGATCGGCAACGGGGTGGTCCTCGACCCCTGGGCGCTGGTGGACGAGATCGAAAAGATCGCCGCACAGGGCGTCACCGTCGGCACGCATAACCTGATCATTGCTGAAAACACACCGCTGATCCTGCCGCTGCATGGCGAACTGGACCGCGCGCGCGAGGGCTCGAACGCGGTGGCGCGGATCGGCACCACCGGGCGCGGCATCGGGCCGGCCTATGAAGACAAGGTCGGGCGCCGGGTGATCCGGGTGGCCGACCTCGCCGACGAGCCGACACTCGACGCGCGGATCGAGCGGCTGCTCACCCATCACAATGCGCTGCGCCGCGGGCTGGGCCTGCCTGAGGTCGATGGCGCCGCGCTCAAGGCGCAACTTCTCGCTATCGCGCCCCGCATCCTGCCCTTTGCCGCGCCGGCGTGGAAGGTGCTCAACGAGGCGCGCAAGGCGGGCAAGCGGATACTCTTCGAAGGCGCGCAAGGTTCGCTTCTGGATGTCGATTTCGGCACCTATCCCTTTGTCACCTCCTCGACCACGCTGGCAGGCAGCGCCGCCTCTGGCTCGGGTATGGGGCCGGGCGCGGTCGGTTTCGTGCTGGGGATCGTGAAGGCCTACACGACCCGCGTGGGCGAGGGGCCCTTTCCCTGCGAACTGCACGACGAAACCGGCGAGCATCTGCGCACCGTAGGCCACGAGCGCGGCACCGTCACCGGGCGCAACCGCCGCTGCGGCTGGTTCGACGCAGTGCTGGTGCGCCAGACCTGCGTCCTCTCGGGCGTGCGTGGCATCGCGCTGACCAAGATGGACGTGCTCGACGGCATGCCCGAGCTCAAGATCTGCGTGGCCTATGACCTCGACGGGCAGCGGCTCGACTATCTGCCCACCGCCGCCGACCAACAGGCGCGCTGCACGCCGATCTACGAGACGATCGAGGGCTGGGCGGGCTCGACCGCCGGGGCGCGGTCCTGGGCCGACCTGCCGGCGCAGGCGGTCAAATACGTCCGCCGGATCGAGGAACTGATCCAATGCCCGGTGGCGCTCGTCTCAACCTCACCCGAACGGGAGGACACGATCCTCGTGACCGACCCTTTCGCGGATTGAAGGGGGCCCCATGGCACTGTCCTACAAGGCGCGGCGGCGCTGGTCGCTGGTGATCCTGCTGATCGGTCTGCCGGTCTATATCATCGCGGCGGTCACGATCCTGACGATCCTCGACCGCCCGCCGCTCTGGCTCGAACTGGCGATCTATGTGGCACTCGGCATCCTCTGGGCGCTGCCGTTCCGCTATGTCTTTCGCGGGATCGGCCAGGCCGACCCGGCGGCCAAAGGGCAGGACGGCGCCTGATCGGGCCGCCCCGGGGGCTTCTCTGTGCCCCAAATACTCATGCCCCGGTCGCAGGCGGGTGATGCCGCAGGGCAAAGGCGCAAAAGGGGCGCAGGTTGCCCTGCGCCCCTTTGCATTGCCTGACCCGGCGCCGCCTCAGCCCGCGCGGCGCTCCGGGTTGAACCGGCTCTCGCCGCTGACCTGAAAGCGGCCGTTGCGCACCTTCATGATCCGGCCCTGCCGCAGCAGCGTGCCGAACGAGCGCAGACCATCCTCGCGGCTTACCCCGTCGGGGGTGATCTGGCTGACCTTCTTCATCAGTTGCGGGCGCGAGAAATCCTCGATCCCCTCGACAAAGGCGGTATAGGCCGCCGCCGCCTCGAGCAGATCGGGCAGCGCATGCGCGCCCATCTGCTCGGCAAAGTCGGCAAAGGACCCGGCGCTGCGGCTCTCGACCGGGGCGGGTGCCGCGGCTTCGGCGGGCAGGCTCACCCGGCGCGGCCGCACCGGCCCGGCCGCGGCATGAGCGGTGGGCAGGTCCACCCGCCGCGACGCCACGAGCTTGAGCGGGGCAGGGCGCGGCCGTTCGCTGCGCAATTCCTCGATCCGCGGGGCGCGGCGCGGGCGCACGACCTGCCGCAGGTCGTCACGAAAGGCGTTCTCGACCTCGTCATCCTCGGTTTCGGTATCGCCCAGCCGTCGCGCCGCCTCGGTCGCAGCGACCGCGGCCTTGAGTTGCGCAATGGCTTCGCGCCGGCGGCTGGCCGCCGGTTCGGCAAGCTCGGCGGCGGTCTGCGACAGGATCCGGTCCATCGCGGCCTCATCAGCAACCGGCTTGTCGGCAAAGACTGCCCGCCCGGCCCGCAGCGGCATGGCCGCAGAGCCCGCAACGGCGGCAGCCGCCGCCTCATCTGCCGCCTCATCCGCCCCGTCATCCGCCCCGTCATCCGCCCCGACATCTGCCCCGACATCTGCCCCGTCATCCACGGCGTCAAAGTCCGCGGCCAGGACCGGCGCAGTCGCAGCAGATGCGTCGTCATCGCCCTGCGCCGCCAGAAAGGCCGCGATATCCTCGTCCTCGATCCCGTTCAGGTCCGCCTCGGATAAATCCATCGCCGCGTCCGCGAGGTCGTCAAATGCGCCGTCGCGATCCGCGGACCCATCGGTCTGCCCAGCAGCAGGCTCTCGTGCCCATGCCTCCTGATCCGCCGCATCGGATGCCATCGCAAGATCGGCCTCATCGGCAAGGATATCCGCCAGATCTGTCCCGAACAGAGCATCCGCTGTCCTGTCGCCCGCTTCGGCAATGTCCATTGCATCCGCGGGGTCATGGGCCATTTCGCCCTCCGGCGCGTTCAGCCCGGCCATGATCGCCGCCAGACCGGCGTCGTCAGAGCCTTCGTCCACAGCGTCGGTCATCGGCTGCGCCATCGCCGGGCCTTCTTGCGCGGCGTCGCGTCCGACTTCGGCCAGTTCGGCCAGCAGCGCGGCCTCGTCCTCAGGCGACAGGGTGCCTTCGCCCAGATCGATGTCAAAGTCGTGGTCCGCCGCTTCAGGAGAGGCCCCGGACCCGCTTGCCGCGGCGACGTCGCCAGTCAGCGCCGTGTCGAGGCGGTCGAGCAGCGCGAGGTCGGCCAGATCGGCCGCGTCCTGCGCATGTTCCAGATCCGCATGCTCTTCTGCGTGGTCCGGCCCGTTTTCTGCCCCGTCCAGCGAAGCAGCACCGGCGTCAGCCGGAGAGGGATCGGCAACAGCCGCCGCAACACCGGCAAGACCCGGCGCCAGGCTGTCGAACTCGGCCCGCCGCATCCGGATGACCCGGGCACGGACACGGCCACGGTCGGGGCCAAGGTCGGGGCCAAGGTCGGGGCCAAGGTCGGGGCCAAGGTCGGGGCCAAGGTCGGTGCCCTCAGCCTGCGGCGCATCCTGCGCGGGCGTGTCGGCCTCTGCCGCGACGGCACTGTCGATGGCGACCATCGGCTCGGGTGCGACCTCGTCCAGCGCGACGTCGTCCTCAATACCCTCGTCCAGCGCAACCTCGTCGGGCGCAACCTCGTCGGGCGCAACCTCGTCGGGCGCAACCTCGTCCAGCGCAACCTCGTCGGGCGCACCCTCTTGCGGCGCGGCGGCTTCGGTGTCGCCATCGGTGGCAAATCCGGCCATGGGCCCCGCACCAGCGGCAAGGCCACGCCCCACCACGGCACGGATCCGCTGAAGCTTGGCGGCGACGCTGTCGGGGTCGGGATGGGCGGGCAGGGTTGCAACCGGCGGCATCACCAGGGCTTCAGAGACGGCCACATCAGGCCCTTCGGCATCGGGGAGAGCCGCGGCACGAGGCGCGGTCTCGCCGGTATCCCCGCCCGTGATCCGCAGGCTGTCCTGAACCGTGTCCTCGACCAGATCCTCGAAATAGAGCGTGGCGGCGTCATCCGTCACCGGACCCGTGGCTGCGAGCAGCGGCGAGGGGACGGGGTGGTCCGCCTCTGCCTCGGGTCCGGTGACGCCACCGGGTTGCGCGGCCTGCACAGCCGGGGCAGCGGCGGCGGGCCTTGCGGTGGTGATGGGCCTCTCCTCATGAGAGATGGCGCGGCCAACAACCGGGCTGGGTGCCTGCGCCGCCGGTGCTGCGGCAGGCGCCGGAGCCTCTGGTGCGGCCTGAACCGCCGGCGCAGCGGCCTCCCGGCCGACACGCAGCACGATGCCCGAGGCATCCATCCGGGCCTCGACCCGGCGCGCGATCTCGCGTTCGGCGATCCGCGCCAGCATCTCGGCATCGGGCACAGGCGGTTCCGCCCCGAAATACCGGTCATCGGCGGCAAGATCGCGGAAATACTCCGCAATCGCCTTCATCGTTCCAAAGGAGTCGTCGAACCCTTCAAGGGTACAAGAGAATGTCCCGTAGGAAACGGTAAGAATCTTGCTAGATCCAACCATGTGTGTTCTCGCTTTCATCCACGCCCAGTAGCATCCGGTTTACCATCAATTGGTTCGCAATCGGGAACAGGAACGGGTTCAACACGGTGTTATTTCGTGACCCTTTTGGGGCGCGTTTCCAGACCGAAAGGTAATCCTGTCCGATGACGACGATTGTTCATGCTCAAGCTCCGGTCACGCTGGTCGGTGGAGCCGAGCTTAGACACAATGATCTTACCACAGCCTTAAGCCGTGCTCCAAGGCTGGTGGCGGCCGATGGTGGTGCGGATGCGATCCTCGCGGCGGGCCTGCGCCCCGAAGCCGTGATCGGTGACATGGACAGCATCGGCGCGCCCGCCCGCGCGGCCTTTGCCGATCTGCTGCATCCCATAGCCGAACAGGAAAGCACCGATTTCGACAAGGCGCTGCGCCATATCGCGGCGCCGCTGGTGCTCGCGGTGGGCGTGACCGGCGGCCGCTTCGACCATGAACTCGCGGTGATGCATGTGCTGATGCGCCATGCTGACCGGCCCTGCATCGTGATCGGCACGCAGACCGTGGTGTTCCTGTGCCCGCCCGCGCTCGACCTCGCGCTCGCGCCCGGCGCCCTCGTCTCGCTTTTCCCCATGGCTCCCGTCCGCGTTGCCTCGCGCGGCCTGCACTGGCCCACGGATGGCCTGCTCTTTTCCCCCGGCCATACCATCGGCACCTCGAACGCCGCGACAGGTCCGGTCCGACTGGCGGCCGATGCGCCCGCCATGCTGGTGATCCTTGCGCGCCCGGCGCTCGACGCGGCCATGGCGGCGCTCACCACCGCGCCCTCCCGCTGGCCTGCGCGCTGACCCCGGGCTTCTTTGCGCCCCAAATACTCGCCCCGCAGGGTCCGCAGCCGGCCATCCCGCGCCGGCATCAGAGGGGCGGCGCCACCACCGACCCCTCCCGCGCGGTGATCCGCTCGCGGTGGATGATATAGAGGCCCGAGGCCACGATCACCCCGATCCCGGTCCAGGTCAGCACATCCGGAAAATCGTCGAACACCAGATAGCCCAGCGCCGCCGCACTGACGATCTCGAGGTAATGCAGCGGCGCCAGCGTGGCCGAAGGCGCAAAACGCAGCGCCCAGGTCATCAGCATATGCGCCCCGGCCGAGGCCGCGCCCACCCCCGCAAGCCAGAGCCAGGCCATCCCCTCGGGCCAGCGCAGCCCCAGCGTCGGCAGCTCGAGTGCCGCCCCCGCCGCCATCACCGGCAGACAGAGCAGCGTCGCCACGGTTGCGGTGTGATACTGCATCGGCACCGGATGCATCCGCCGCGACAGGCTGCGCGTGACGAGCATGTAAAGTGCAAAGGACAGCGCCGTGCCCAGCGGATAGAGCGCGACAAGGCCAAAGGTCACGAGGCTCGGCTGGATCACCAGCAGCGCCCCGCCAAAACCCACGACGCTGGCCGCGATCCGCCGTGGCCCCACCGCATCGCCGAACAGGTAATGGCCCAGGATCAACAGGATGAACGGCTCCACAAAGGCGATGGCCAGCGCATCGGCGATGGGCATCACCGCGACGGCCGCCACAAAGCAATAGGTCGAGGCGATCAGACAGGCCGCCCGCGCCATCAGCGCCCAGGCCAGCCCCGGCCCGATCCGCAGGCCGTGGCCCAGCCACAGGCAGACCGGCGCCATCAGCACCGCCTGCACCACAAAGCGCGCCGTGGTGATCTGGCCGACCGGCAGGGTCGCGGCGGCAAGCTTGGACGCCACGTCGATCAGCGGCGCGGTGATGCAGAAGCCCAGCATGAGGACAATGCCGGCAAGGATACGGTCAGGCTGCATCGGGGGTCCGCGTCAGGTGGCCGGCGGCTGGATGCCAAAGCGGCGATGGGGTGGCGACAGCATGATCATGGCCGCAATGCGGTTTCAACCCGTCGCGAACACGCCGTCCGATGGCCAGGGCGACCCGCAGGACAGCGCTGCTGTTACCGGTTTCTTCACCCTGATCCACTAGCCTGCCTCCTGATGCTGCCTTGACGTAGCGACGCTGCCGCTGCGCGGCGGCCCCGCCATCCGACCACAGACCAAGAGGCGTTGCCATGGCCACGATACATGACCTGATCGAAGTCACCCAGATCAGCCCGGACACCACCTATTCCAGAGCGGCCGGAAACGTGATCGGCGTGGTGGACAATGTGACCTCCGCCGCGCTCGACGATGGCGAGTTCGACATCGGCGACAGCATCCGGATCGGCGGCCAGACCTATTCGATCACCCGCATCCGGGAAGCCAGCAACAGCGGCCGCTTTACCCTCGAGGATGGCACAAGCCGCAGCTTTGACCCCGGCAGCGAAAGCAACCTGCCCGCGGTGTTCCTCACCGTTTCGGACGGCTCTGTCACCCGGCATTTCATCATCCCGAACGACAGCTATGGCGACATGCGGATCGCCGAAATCAGGACCGGCAGTCTCACCGATGTCGCGGGCTCGGATGCGGCTGTCATCTCGACCACGAACAACACGGTCGATGTGGTCTGTTTCGTCACCGGCGCCCGGATCAGGACAGCCACAGGCGAGACGGCTGTCGAGGCTATCCGCGTCGGTGATCTCATCGCGACCCGCGACAATGGCCTTCAGCCCGTCCGCGCGATCCTGCGGACCGAGGTGGCGCCGGGCCAGATGGACCACAGGCTCAAACCTGTCGCCTTCGAGGTGGGGTCGCTGGGGCCGGGCCTGCCGCACCGCAGGCTTTGCGTCTCGCCACATCACCGGATGCTCGTCACCGACCCGTCCGGCCGGCACGTGCTGGCGCCGGCCAAGGCGCTGACGCACCGCCACTGTGTCCGTGTGCTGAAGGGCAAGCGGTCTGTCAGCTATTTCCACATCGTCTTTTCGCGGCACGAGATCATCTGGGCCAATGGTGCCATGATCGAGAGTTTCTATCCCGGCCCGATGGCGCTGCGGGCGATGTCCGCGGAGACCCTTGCGCAGGTGCGGGCGATCTTTGGAAGCGATAGTGCGGCCGACGGCGACGCACAGCACCGCGCCGCCGCACCCGCTCTTGCCGTGCCCGCCCTTGCCGTGCCCGCCCTTGCCGTGCCCGCCCTTGCCGTGCCCGCCCTTGCCGCACCCGTCCTTGCCGTGCAGGCCGCGCGCCGGAGGGCAAGGGCCCTTTGTGGCGCCATGCCCTGACGCAGCCACGGGCCCCGGCCAGTCCGGCCAGCCCGGCCAGTCCGGTCAACCCGGTCAACCCGGCCAGGCGTGCCGGGGCAAGCAGCCTCGCCCCTCTGTCGGGGCCGCCATGGTCGCCCTGCCGGCTCCGTCGTCACGCCGGACCCGTTATCATGGCCCGGTCCCGGCGTGGGGCAGGCGTCCGCATGTCGCGCCACGGCAATCGCACAAGGATGTCCTGACCGTCCGGCCTGTCCTGTCAGACGGGCCTGTCAGCCTGTCCCGTCAGCGGGGCCTGTCAGCAATTCGGCACATTCACCGCCAGCCCGCCCAGCGCGGTTTCCTTGTATTTCTCGCTCATGTCCGCGCCGGTCTGGCGCATGGTCTCGATCGCGGCGTCCAGGGGCACGAGGTGCTGGCCGTCGCCGCGCATGGCGAGCGAGGCGGCCGACACCGCCTTGATCGCGCCGAGGCCGTTTCGCTCGATACAGGGGACCTGCACGAGGCCGCGGATCGGGTCGCAGGTCATGCCCAGATGATGCTCGAGCGCGATTTCGGCGGCGTTTTCGACCTGTTCGGGCGCGCCGCCCAGAACGGCCGCAAGCCCCGCCGCCGCCATCGCCGCGGCTGACCCCACCTCGGCCTGGCAGCCGCATTCCGCGCCCGAGATGCTGGCGTTGGTCTTGATGAGCCCGCCCACGGCAGCGGCGGTCAGCAGGAACTCGCCCACGCGCGACGCTCTGGCGCCCGGCACATGGTCGAGCCAGTAGCGGATCACCGCCGGCACAACGCCGGCCGCGCCATTGGTGGGCGCGGTGACGACCTGCCCGCCGGCGGCGTTTTCCTCGTTCACCGCCATCGCATAGGTGGACATCCAGTCGTTGATCGTATGCGGCGCGGGCTGGTTCATCCCCCGTTCGGCCAGAAGCGCCTGGTGGATCGCCTTCGCGCGCCGCCGCACCCGCAACCCGCCGGGCAGGATGCCATCGGTGGCAAGCCCCCGGTCGATGCAGGCGGTCATGACCCCCCAGATCCGCGCGAGACCCGCGTCAAGCGCGCCCGCCGTCATTCGTGTGAGTTCATTGGCCCGCTTCATCTGCGCGATGCTCAGGCCGCTTTCGGCCGCCATGTCGAGCATCTGTGCGGCGGTGCAAAAGGGGAAGGGGACCGGCGGGCCACTGTCGGCGGCGGGGCCGGCGGCCAGTTCGGCCTCGGTCAGCACAAAGCCGCCGCCGATCGAATAATACGTCACCTGCGTGACCACATCGCCCTGCGCATCGAGGCCGCGCAGGATGAGGCCATTGGCATGGCCGGGCAGCGCCGGACCATAGTCGAACACCAGATCGCGCGCGGGGGCAAAGCGCAGCACCGGCAGGCCGGGCGGGGTGAGCGTGCCTTCGGCCTGCAGGCGCGCCAGTTCGGCTTCGGCGCGCACGGCGTCGTAATCCTCGGCGCGAAAGCCGGCAAGACCCAGGATCACGGCCCGGTCGGTGGCATGGCCCACGCCGGTAAAGGCAAGGCTGCCATGCAGCGAGACGCGCAGGCCCGCCACGGAGAACGGCAGGTCGCGCAGGTGGTCGAGAAAGCGCGCCGCCGCGACCATCGGCCCGATGGTATGCGAGGACGAGGGGCCGATGCCGACCTTGAACATGTCGAATACGGAAAGAAACATCAGGGGGCCAGTGCGTCTGGATGCGGAGGGTCTTGGCGCAGCCTAACCCATTCCTCGTTGTGACGTTGTTCGAAAACGACCTGTCGCGCCGCATCGGCGCAGCCCGCCCGCGGCACCGCTTTGCCCCTCGCGCGCCGCCCGCGCATTGCCTATAACGCTGTCAGTTGCTGCAAGGGAGAGCCGCCATGCCCACCGATCTGTCGCCCATCGACAAGGCCAAATATGCCGCCGCCCGCCGCGCCACCGGCTATGTGGAAAGCGGAATGCGCGTCGGGCTGGGCACCGGATCGACCGCCGCCTGGCTGGTGCGCTGCCTGGGCGAGATGGTGCGCGACGAGGGGTTGCGGATCAAGGGCGTGCCGACCTCGGCGCGCACGGCGCAACTGGCCCGCGACGTCGGGATCGAGGTGATCTCGCTCGACGAGGCGAAATGGCTTGATGTGACGATCGACGGGGCGGATGAGTTCGACGCGAACCTCAACCTGATCAAGGGCGGTGGCGGCGCGCTGTTGCAGGAAAAGATCGTGGCGACGGCGAGCGACCAGATGGTGGTGATCGCCGATATTTCCAAACAGGTCGAGACGCTGGGCGCCTTTCCGCTGCCGGTCGAGGTGATCCCCTTTGGCTGGCAGACGACCAAGACGCTGATCGAGGAGACGCTGATCGGGCTCGACGTGCTGGGCCGGTCCACCACGCTGCGCATGAACGGCGAGCGGGCCTATGTGACGGACGA
>Ga0100378_1005435_pt1 | contig 11693 bp, 7 predicted proteins | sample CryGeymeta201502_FD_81535 | JGI IMG/M metagenome (GOLD analysis project Ga0100378, IMG submission 81535) | Groundwater microbial communities from Crystal Geyser aquifers in Utah, USA - Crystal Geyser metaG 2015-02 | ecosystem: Environmental > Aquatic > Deep subsurface > Groundwater | place: USA...
AAAGGAAGAGAAAAAGAAAAATGAAAAAGAATAAAAATAAGAGAGGAGACCTGCCTAAAAGATTGAATACTATGAATAAGAAGAGGAATAAGAGGGCAGTAATGAATAGTAAGATGAGGAGGAATAACAGGAAAACGAGATTGTCTCAAAAGAGATGTAACAATCCACAATCATCAATGAATAAAAACCTGCATTGGAAAAAGTGCTGGAGTAGAAAAAGAAAGAAATAAAGCCAAAAAATCAGATCAACTACACTGCCGAAGAAGGAGGAGACTTCTACTAAGACGAAAAATGATCTGTGAATGTACCAAAATCGATTTATCATTGTTTCTCTCTGCTTGGAGACACACTTATGAATATTATCCTTTCTTTGTGCCTCATCAGCTTTTCCTGCTCTATTTATTCAGCTCGCTCTTTGCTGTGTTGGTTCACATTATTGATCGTTATTCGACGTGGGTTTGTAAGTAAGGCTCTTTTGCGTTGAGGACCAAAAGGCACTTTAAGATATTGCTGTTGAAAACGCATCTTAAACTGCCTCATAAAATGAAACCCCTAGCTACTTCTTTTGGAGTGATCTCTCTTGTAAACATCTTTTTATTCTGACCTAACTCTTCCTAACTCGATGCGCACTTCGTTCCTCTTTTTTTATAAATTTTCCATAATTATATCAGGAGGAATAACCGAAAATAGGTGATATTCGAACAGCGTCCAAAGACTCCCTTTTTATGACTCTCTCACCAAAAACAATTATAATATGAATTTTGCCTATTTATTCAAGTTCATCATCGTGGGAGACCAAAGTACAAAAAGATCAAAGTAGGCGTCGGAAAAAGTTCCCTTCTTCATCGATTTTTACAGAAATAATTTCAGCAAGACACCTAGGCTACCATTGGAGTTGAGTTTGCATCTACAACTATTCTGATCAACTGCCTCCCAATCAAACTGCAAATTTGGGATACCGTAATCCGTCTGATATTCAGGCAGGTCAATAGGCCTTTCAGTCCATCACCCGATCTTACTATCGAGGGACAGCAGCCGCCTTTTTAGTCTATGATGTAACATCACGCAGATCCTTTGACAGTATAACTCGCTGGCTAGATGAAACTAAAAACTATGCGACCACTGACAACCTCGTGTTAGCTCTTGTTGGTAACAAAATAGATCTCTCATAAAGGTAAGCCTGAGTGTAGCTAGATAAGTCTAGACAGAAGAAGGGAAAGCTTTTGCAGACAAACACGGACTCCTTTTCTTCGAAAGCTCAGCAAGATTGGGGAAGAACATCAACAGCATTTTTTAAAAAGTATCAACATAAGTCCTCCTCAGAGTAGAGGCTGGATAGATCACAGTGGGAGATGAGAGCGGAGGAGTCAGACTTGGAAACTATTAGCCAACACACTAGCCTAAAGCGAAGAAAGGATGCTGTTGATTCCTGATTGTATATAGTTATTTTTCTTATTCATAGACTTATCAAAGCTAAGGTCTAGGATAAATCAATTTTATCTAATTTCGACGAGTCGGATCCAATTTGATCAACTTGACCCCAGGAAATGTCTTCATTCTCAGCCTCATATAAAGAAAAAACACAGATACTTTTGAGTTACACTCCAGTATGCCCTCTCTGATCCTCCTGTCGACAAACTCATAATATTCCAAATTTTATTCCTCGTTTAGATCTAAAATAAATTTCTAAAGCTCTTCGAATTATTTTTGGCTGAGATGCTTACCAAGTTTGATCGAATGGTCGAGAATCAGAAAAGTTGGCTTGTATGTGTTGTGTTGGATTCGAGTTATGATTTATTGAACTTTGTATGGAGATGTGTCGTGAAAAAGTATCTGAATTTGATTGTTTGGAACCATTTTGGGATCGAAAGCTGTGCAAAACTGGAAATTCGTAATTTTTTGGCTAACCAAAAAACTGATAGCTTTAGATTGAGGTACTTTGTTCAAACTGACAATCGATAAATAAGTATACTTGGTCTCAAGTGAATATGGATTTTCCTCACTATTATCAACCCTCCTATCAGTTGTGATTTTGATCCCAGCATATGGCTAGAGGCACTTATGATCGCTAAAAAAATGTGATCGATCAATTTGCATGAGATTACTTTCTTTGCTCAAATCGAGAGATATGTAATTTTACTTGAATTTTTTCTTCAGGAGTCGATTGATTTACCTGAAAGATAGCTCCTTAGTTTCGAGATGGTTGTATTATCCGCTCACACATTGCGAAAGGTAAAGATTCCCTCCTTTCTCATTTAATATCAGTTGGTATGGATGGTTGTTCCATACTCTAAGACGAGTTACAAAGTACCCTTCTTTGAAGTGCTTCTCTCCTACCTTCATCTCCTTCATTTTTTATTCTGGCTCATCAGAAAGGGCAATAGGGACAAAGCTAAGATGAGCATTAGCAGAAAAGGTCAGTTTGGGATGAAAAAATTAAAATATTTCTTGTATTTGCTGAGGAATTGATTCTTTGAGCCCTTCTGATACTAGTTCTCCTTTTGCAATATACTACCCCTTATTCACAATGCAGCCAAAAAGAATCACTCCTCCTCGTTAGTTAATCAGACCAGATATATTCCTCACAAGTTACTGCTCATACATTTTCAACTTTTTGACAGATGGTAAAACCATCACATCTGTCCTTTGGATTTCTTTAGTCACAAAATTTCTTCCTTCATAGAAAAATTGAAAGCATCCTAAACATTATTGATTATGACTGTTATCGGTTGCTTTAAAACAATCCTATTTGTTTTTCTTGGGATTTTTTTCTTTTGAATCTTTTTTGATTATTTCCCTTGATTTATCCTTCACTTGTACATATTTTTATTAGAGTTCTTCCTCGAATGACGAATCTAGTTCGTCAAATTGGTCTTCCTTTGTTGGAAAGATGACAGCTTTTGCCACCTCCTCAGCTATTCTGTCAAGCTCAGGGAAGAACTAAAGGACTCGAGGCTAGGTTCTTTTTACCTCGATAACTTAAATCAACTCAATGAGTGCTTGTGAATACGTATAGCAGATCATCTATTTCTAGCTGAGCAAAGGTTTCAACTCTCTTTCATAGAACTATCCTAAATGCCCGATTTGTTCAAGATTAGCATTCCTGAAGAACTAGCTAAACTTGTTAATTCTCTAAGGAGTCATGAGTTCATTGATCCTCAGCGCCTTCTTCATTAAAATGGCATCAAAGTATTATACTTCTTATGTACTAAAAAATTAGTCAGATAAAATCAAGAACATCATAAAAAGTAGGGAAGAATGTTGTCAAAATGAATGCGAGTGCTGGGAGTCTCAGCAGCTGCCTCGAATTTGATAAAATTATGAGTGTCAGGACCATCCACTCGCATCACTGAAGCTTCATTGCCGCAGCGATAGCAGTAGTTAGGAGCTGACCAGACTGTCACAAAATATTTCTATTCAACACCAAAATTATAACAGTAGCCATCCTATGCGAGCTGATGGGCCCTAACCACCATTTTGAGATTGTTGAGATTCATAAATTCCTGAACAACATGCTTACTGAAGACATAGCCCGCTCCTCTGCTGTTGATCGACCAGCCTTCCTTTTCAGATAGATCAGGATCTGACCATACAAGATCGCACATGGGTCCTGATTCGGGAATATCGCTGACCCGATCAATCTAACTAAATTTATCCAAAAGAGGCAGTTCAGGCGATAGCCCTCCATGCAGACACAAGATGGAATCATCAATGACAGCCGCCAAAGGAAGATATTTAAAGACCTCAATGATGCGGGTCCACACATTATGATTTCCATATTTTTTGACAACCTCATCATAGAATCCGTAGGTGCGAGTCAGTGATGAAGTTTCATGGTTCCCTCTCAGAAGGACCAAACTATGAGGTCTCATACATTTAAGCACCAACATATAGCAGATAGTCTAAACTGAGTGATAACCTCTATCGACATAATCTCCCAAAAAGACACAAGGACTCTGCGAAGGAACTGCATAAGCATAAAGATACTAACTTCTTTCATCATTTTCATAAAATCGTAGAATTGACCATGAATATCTCCGATTACGTACTGAGGCGATTGCAGTTCGATTAGGTTGGGTTCCTGCAGAAGAATAGTGATGGCAGTATCTGCGAGGTTGTCGACCTATTGTTCGGTTAGAAGTTTTGACTGCTCGAGTTTGTTTTTTAGTTGCTCCATTTTAAATTTTTGGAAAGATTATATATAATAGTAGTTTCATTATCAATGTCCCTAGCCTCGCTTGGATATCGTGAAGTTGAGTCCATCGTGGAAACCTGGACCAAAAAATATCAATACCACATCTCCCTCCTCGACTCTAAACCTAATGAAGTCAAGTATTTCAGTAGTAACCCAGATTCATGGTCGAATTCAGTTTGCCTCAAGCCCAACAACCAGTCCCTGTCGCCACAATCCGCGTCTACTTTACCTGCACCAGCCAAGATGAGCTAAATATAACTTTCCGCTTCGAAAAAGATTGTTTGATTCATTCTCCAGGCAAAACAATTCGTCAGCAATAGATATAGGTACTGTTTGAAAGATTCAGAAATGGATTGAGGATTCCTTATCCAAGAAGCTTCTCGTGCGATAAACAGTATTTTATATGGGAACTGCGTACGAACATAGCAGGGTCAAGAACGAGAGACAGGAAAAGATCATGCATGAATAAATCAAGCCTGAAGAGGTTGAGGATGTATGGATCCATCCTGATTTGCTGGCTGACCAGAAAAGATTTATCGATATTATGGAAAAGGCTGAACCTGATAGCAAGGTCATCAATGCTCAACTGAAAAAAAGTTTCAAAGAAGTCGATCCTGAAAATATTGGAGTCATCACTTACCCTGAATTTCTCTCTTTGATCAAAAAAGTGGGCATCAAACTCAATAGCCTCGAATAAAAGTAGATTCTGAAGAGACTCGATCCTTAAGAAACAGGTATGATTGAGTACCAGAATTATCAAGCAGTCAGTGGATAATTCTTCGAAGGGTTAGAGGCCAAAAGAGCAGCTGAGGTCAAACTCGACCTTGATTACTAATAAGAAGTATTCGGCAGCATTCTTTCTCTGATAAACGATGAGGTTCAAGATATGCAAGACATGATCGTCTCTCGTTTCAGAGCAAAAGATGAAGATTAAACTGGTATCACAAACATATCCGACGTCAAGACAGTCCTAGATGAAATCAACAAAAAATTCAAAGACGATAATAAGCCGGAACCTCTAACTGTCATTTAATTGGCCGATCTCACCAAAATAATAACAGATGCATATGGTTACAAGGAAATTCCATACACTAAAATTCACAATTTAATAATCGACTATCGAATCAAACAACTGAGTAATGGAAGGGTCACCTCTAGAGTGAACAATATTGAAGCACACCTGCAATAAATATTTGCCAAACATGATGAAAATAAGAATGGAAAGATCAAAATGGAAAGTTTGGAGGAAGCTTTACGCAGATCAGAAAAGATTAAACTCAGCAAATCACAATTCTATCTGCTTAAGAGTTTACTTTGGCAGGATGGTAAAGGGGAGGTGAATTATGCTGATAACTCCAAATTCCTAGCAGAGCTGATCAAGCGCCTTTACCTCTGCAGTTCGAAGAAAAGAAAAGAGTGATGCTCGCATTGGATTATTTTATAATTTTATAAATTGATTCGATTGACTGATCAAGCGGTATGGTCCATGATTTCGATGGCATCCTGAAGAAGGTCGTCGTCAAAGTCTTCGTTAATGTGCAAAAGGAAGTGAAGGGCTATTTCCTTAGGATCGAGGACTTTCTTAACCCACAAGTTGAAGGAGTCAACATCTCCGTTTTCATACTCACTTTCGATGAGGGTCGATGAGTCAAAGCCAGGAACAAAATATTTAGTACGATATGTACATGCCCATTAATCATGAGCAACGATGGTTTATGTTTCGTTATCAATGTAGTAAACAGGAGTAGTCTCGACTTTTCCATCCTGGAAGTAGAAAGTTCTGAACATGCAGATAGGTCCCAGATTGATATAGTCAATAAGGTAATCGTTGTACTTCTGCTCAAATGAAAACTTACTCTCCCTCAAGGTACCAAGATCCAAGTCAAGAATGAAATTATTATTGACTACACCGTCTTTGTTAAAAGCCTTGTGCTCTGTCTTGTTTGAAACAGTCACCAAACACAAATTGTTACGCTTGGTTTCCCAAATGTCGGTGATCGCCATTTCTACTTTGTTGAGGTTGTATGGTTCTCCAATGGTGTTTCGAATTCTGTGGCATCTATATTTGCCTTTAGGGTCTTCTCGCAAATCGAACATTTTTAGTTCAATTTCTTCATCATTGCGAGGCTTGAACCACACTATCATAGAGTGACTGTTTGCCTTCTTGGAAATATATTCATGGGTCCACTCATCATCTGATGATTCATATCGGGCCACAGGTTTAGATTATGGACTGAGAGGGTATGAATAATATGTCAGAACGAATCTGTTGTCGTTGTATCGACCTGACTCCTTGACGCAAACAAGCCTGGTCTCGTAGAAAGTCTCAATGTCTGCTTGATCTGATTCTTCTCGTACAAATTGATGATCCACATATGTAAATTGGTGGTTCACTAAGTTTAGAACCGCAATTCTGTTTTCTCTTGTTTCAAGAATCATGACTTCTTTTTCTGAGCTCATTCCGAATGAATCAACATTGTGATCAAAAGGTTTCTCGAAAAGGATTTTTCCATGTTGGTCACAATGAACGATCGATTCCCGACCAATGCCCGGCATAGCGAGGAGCACAAAGGTGTTATTGCAAGCTGTTGAAAGGAAGAGAATCTTTTGATATGACTTGGAAAGTTTTACGGACGATTTACTTTTTAGCAGCATTATTTCTTTAATAAGTTAATTTGCTTGATTGTATCAAGACAGTCATCTATTTTTCTATATTGAGCCTGAAATTTGGAAAGTACTAAAATTTCAAATCGATAATAAAAATATTAAAATGGAGACCTATCATAGCAACAAATAGTTTCGACCTTTCCAAAAAATAGTTCTATCTCAACACTCTCCTCACCACAATGCTCACTTTAACAGCTTTAAACTCGAATTCGGATACTCTAATCCTAAGCATAAGCATCAGTCTCCTAGTCCATCAGCACATGAGCTCCAACATTAAATATAAAGTTTCTCTGCAGCTCAATATAATCCGTAAATGTTTCAGAAACACTCTTCTACCTTCTATTCTCCAAGAAATAGCATCACAAAAATCAAGAAAGAACAGCTGAACTTGCCTTAACTACCCTAAATGCCGTATATCAAATCAGGCTTTCCCCAGCGCAAGAAACGAACAGGATAGCAATAATATCTTAAGCTTTTGTTGAAATTTACTGATAGATCAGGTCAGAGCCCATAAAGGAATAATAAAAAGCAGGAACCTTTGTTTGATGAAAATGATCACAGGAAAATTACGGGTCCTAAATTGAAAATGAGGAACACTTTGAAATGGGCCAAAACCAGATATTGTGTCAACCGAGACAAATAAATGGGAATGTTCAGTTAAAATTTTGGATTGAAAAAGTGGGGAAACCAACCCTCTCTCATATGATTTAATTAATAAACCTTGTAATTTATTTACAGCCCATAAAAACCAAAGAAAAAGAACACTCAATCATCGCTGATGAGATCGAACTCATCACCATATTTACCATTTTTATTGATTTTGCTATCTTTCCTTGTGAGCTTCATGGTGGCGCTTTATCTGAGTAAAATATCTTGTGTTTTCTCAGGATTTTTCATGAGAGTTTTAGGAAATATGAAGCTTTTATTGGGACTTCTACTTTCCTAATCTTTTTTGACAACCTACATGCTGCTATTCATCGAAGGTTATCTTGAGTACCTTTTGATCTTGAAGTTCGGCTTGCTTATTAAGACTGACTGATTCAGAGATGGATCCATTGATTTTCCTAGTGAGGAATACAGTTGAGATGAATTTTTTGTTCCTCCTAGCTCTTTTTTGTCTTTCATGGTCAGAAGAGTCTGTGCATAATTGAAAGAAATGCTTTTTCTTAATTTTATCTCAAGCTATTTGTCTTGTAAAAATACAGAACTATCCTGGCTTAGAGAGCCAATTTGCTTCTATATTTCTGCAAACCGTTTTTCTTTAATTTTCATTTCATGGCTCATTTTTTCTTTATCTCTTGTGATTTTTTATTAGTTCTGTTGGAAGGTATGTTTCATTAACATCAGTCTTTTCAGTTCGTCATCCCTCTTTTTTGTAACTTTGGCTTTCTTTTCTTTCAAATGTATGAGATTTTTGTTGCTGCTGACAGGAATCTGCCTCTCCTCCACTATTTTCTATAATTTTTCAAGCTTTTCATCCAGACGATCAATTTTACACTGAAACTCGTACATATGCTCATCAATTTTGGCCTATCTCTCATTCAGATTGATTTCGTAAAGCATAGCGACTTCGAGATTGGTTCTGAGCATAGCAGTCCTCTCGAATTGCTGTAAATTTGTCTTATCAACCTTGACTAGATCTTCAGATTTCTTCTTTTGCTTGATTTATGCGATATGGATAAATCTCTCCAGTTAGAGGATTTATTTCTTTGTTGCGCTGATTTTCAGAGGAATGTCAAACTCGATATTTTATCTCGAATCGTAATCTTTTTCGGTCTACTGGATCTAAAATGGGAGTATGTGTACATCCTTGATTTCTATCTGCTGAAATTAGATGTATTTTTTGCTCTGCTCTATTTAATTCGTCAGAAAGGTGACTGAATTTTCCACACTCTTTTAGCTTTCATATGGGCTAGGACGCAGCTAGGCATAATGCTTCATAATTTTTTTGTTGATTTATTCCTCATACTGATGTATTTTCTGTCTCATCTCATCGATAGAGTGGATAATCGCTTATTCCTCCATGGAATTCAGATCGAGAGAACCGTACTTTTGTTCGATTCTTGACTCTACATTGATGATTAGATACCCTATGTTTATTGCTGTTCTGTTTCGAGCTTCGGTTTGGAATGCTTTCCTGGCGTCTTTTTCTTTTTGTGCTCCACAGTGACCTAAAAGTCCTAAGGATAGCCTTCTTATGCATTGTGACTCATACTCGATAAAATTATTGACTATTTGTATTATATTGCTGCCATGAAGGGAAAGATGACACTACAGGAAAAGATCAGAAAAGGGCTCATCAAAACACCAATCAAAACTCTGAACAAAAGCTTCAACTTTGGCTATATATTCAGCCTCCCCACTCGTGAATAACGCAGTACCATGGATGGTAAGGTTAGCCTGGCTCTACAGAAAAAGAGCAGCAAACGATAATGATTCGTTAAGGTTTAGATCTTCTTTTGATTTTACTATTTAGTTGGGCCTGAATAAATAGTGATGCGAATTTGCAAATAGGCCAGTTATGAATATAATATCAGATATGAAAACACCAGCAATCCTCTTTCTGATCATGGGTGTCGCCCTTGCCCAGAGCATCATTGATTTCAGTCACACAGATGTCATCCAACAGACCATCACAGCCCAATCAACAACCTATGATGTCCAAATACATCCTGACTCATAAAAATCAGATTATCTTCTCTATCCTGGAGCCTGCAGCTTACAAGATACCCTATCTTCTCATTCTGTCATTGAATATTAAGCTGATGCTCTTGAGAAGGAACAAATGCAACTGGTGGGACTGAAAGAGCAAATAAAGTAACTGTTAAAAGTTTCCGAACTCATCAAGACCGCCAAAAAAAATATTTAGAGTAATTGATCGACTATCTAGAAACTTCCACCTTAAATAGTGGACTTGAATAGCTCGTGGTACCTCTGACTAGTGGTGACTCTGCTTTTGGTGAGCTGTAATTGCTGGAAGCTGAGCTAAAAACAATCAATGCAACTATTGAAAACATGGTAGGCAAGCTGAACCAACTCATCCGCGATGAATAGAACAAAACTAAAAACAGCAACTTCGATTCAATCCGTCTCAGTTTCGAACTCAAAATTAATCAGGCGAGACTCCAATATCTTTAGTACATCAAACGACGATAGCCTACTGATTCTTCAAGTCTCGACCCATTCAAAAAAGCACTCTTTGGCGATATCGAGGACCAAATTTCCAGAGAACGAGCTGAGTTAAGCAAAATTGACGATTTGTTGGAGAAATTTTCAGATCGAGAGAGGCTAAAACTATAAATATCAAACTTAGAAAGTCAGCTTGATGGAACCAACCTGATGATCGGCTAAAAGTAAGCTTGTGACGGGCGACGATACGAAAAGGCTCACATCGAAAACAGGAAATAACTTGACCGAATCATCAGAGAACTGAAATAGCTCAAAAGAGGAGAGAACCAGAATCATACATATTGCGAAGGAGTGGCTCCCATGTTGCTACAACAACTAAAAAAGATACTCAAGGTCTATAACTACTCCTTCGCTTGTTCTGAAGGCCTACCTGAACTTCAGCAAAATAAACTTATCCTAGAACAGGATCTTGCCAGATTAAAAAATGAATAGAGCCGTTCCGATTATGATGAAACTTCAAAAAAACTCAAAACATATTTCAAGCAGTAAGATGAAATGCGTAATCGTTTAATCAGCTACATTCACGCGATCAAATTAAGTAATTTTTTATTTACTCAGGCGAATTTTCCCTGAATCCGAGTACTTTGCAAAGTGAGATTGATTCGGTCAAATAAAAAATAAAAGAAATTTCTTATCGCTTGGAGCACCCTCCTGAAGAAGAGGCCGAATTCGTGGCCATGGATTTCGATAAAATTAGAGCAATGATCAGCCAAATATAGAGCGAACAGAATCAATACTGCAAAGTCAAAGAAGAATATCTATAAAAATACATGGTCCAGTAAATCCAAGTAAAAGCCTTCGAGCACCGTGCTGCCATTTACAGAGATGCCCAACTAAATCAAATGGCAAGAGTGAATACCCTAAGAGAATTAGAAGTCAGTTTTTAGACTTTAAGAGAGAATATTATCAGGCAGCTAGAGTGATCTATTAGTATTTAACTTTAAGATTGGTGTCTACATTGAATAATATAACACGTATGAAAACAACCCTCTTTGTCCTGACATTCGCAGTGGGTGTCTTGTCTATCCTCGACCGCTCCTACTATGACTCTCTCTGTACTTCGAATATCACTCAGAGTTGCCTGTTAGTGCCAGTCCATAGGATATCAGAGATGCATTCCGCAAACTATCTAAAAAATATCATCCTGATAGAAACCCTGGATCAAGGGAACGATTTGAAAAGATCAACGTTGGTACTACATAGTCCATTCAGCATATGAGACCCTTTACGATGAAAACAAGAAATATCTGTATGACCGTGTCGGCATTGAGAAGATGAATGACCCTAATGTCTACCAGCAGTTCGACTTCAATCAGCTCAAAGGCCCCGAACTCAAAATCAAAGTATTCCTTGAGCTGAAGGACTTTTATTTGGGAAAAGAGCTTGATGTGCTAGTTTAAAAACAAGTAGCATGTCCTCACTGCAAGGGAACTGGAGCTGAAAATCCCTACGACGTGGTAACCTGCCGTGAATGTGGAGGTCAAGGAAGAGTCACCAGAAGAGTTTAATTGGGAGGAGGATATTATAACCTCTACACACAGGCCTGTCCTCGCTGTCAAGGAAAAGGAAAGGTTATTGGCAGACAGTGCCATCTTTGCAAATCCCAAAAGATCATTCCTGGTGTTTAGGAGTTCACCCTTAA
>Ga0100378_1005437_pt1 | contig 11690 bp, 10 predicted proteins | sample CryGeymeta201502_FD_81535 | JGI IMG/M metagenome (GOLD analysis project Ga0100378, IMG submission 81535) | Groundwater microbial communities from Crystal Geyser aquifers in Utah, USA - Crystal Geyser metaG 2015-02 | ecosystem: Environmental > Aquatic > Deep subsurface > Groundwater | place: USA...
AAGTAAGAAGGCAGACAAGATAAATTACCGAAACATACCTCAAAAAACTTGATGAGGAAGCAACGAAATTAGAAACTCAGGAGCACATCATTCCTTCATATAACTACCTTAAGCTCCATCCTTCTTTTTAAATGGCATCTTTGGAATCTCGGCTAACGGAGTTAGAGTCAAAATGGAACTGATAACTGATTATAATTTCTTTTTGATAAGTGTTCATAGTATAAATGACAATTTTTATTTCCTTATAATCAACATTTAATGAATAATCTACAAGCTCTGGTATTATTACTTTTGGCAACTACGATTATCTGTGTTGAGCCTAACACAGCAGGTTTCACTATTGGAAAGGTTTAGCAATACAAACTATTGAAGAAAAGTGGACAGTCAGCAATTTACGAGATCGACTCCCCATAAATACAAGACGGAAGGCCCATGAAATTAGCTGAATTGGTTGGTACCCACTAAGAAGTAGGATATGCTTATGGAGAGTTGCTAGGTAAGGAAATGGTTGAAACTTACAACACTTTTCTGACAAGCCAATTTAAAAATCCTATTGAGTTGAAAGTCCTGGAACTTTTCCTTGACTGGCAGTACGATACTCTCATTGAAAGGAACATCCCCAACGGATTTTTGGATGAAATGAAGGGCATTCAAAATGCAGGAGCCAAAGTCCACAAAGATAATCGCCTCAGAGTAATCGTCCAGAGAAGTTTGGTCTTTTCATCCTACCCTGGAGATTTCAATACAGACATCATGTATGCTATGCTTGATGCTTTCCTTCAAAAAGGCCTCAGAATCAAGAATCCTCGCCTTTTGGACTATGTTGAGAACAACCTGTTCAGACTGACAAAAATATTCAAGAAATTCATGAATGAGAAAAGAATTCACTGCTCTTTTATGGCTGCCTGGGGATCGAAAACCAAAGGGGGTAAACTATATACCATGCGCAATTTAGATTGGTCTTCAAACACTGGCCTGAACAAGCATAAATTCATCTTTGTCTGGAAGGTGAAAGATACCATCCCCCATGCTACAATTGGATTCCCCGGAATAATTGGAGCTCTTACCGGCATGTCTCAAGCTGGATTGACAGTCCACGAGGCAGGTCTGGACTCCATGAAAGCCACTGAGCTTGGAATGCAATGGACTATCAGACTCAGACACATAATGATGCATGCTCATAACCTTGCCTAAGCTAAATAAATTTGGGTCAAGACTGAGAATACTTTTGGAATGAATCACATGGTTGCTAGTGCAGCTGATGTACCTTCAGGTGAAGCTCCTGTCTTTGTTGTTGAAACCATGAGAAATTATAACGCTTTCTTCAAAGATTACGATGCTCGGGAGGATGGAACAATTTTCATTGACCCTAAGACCAAACAACCCTTCAGAGCAGGTTATGCTGTCAAGGATGCTGTATACAGGACCAATCATGCCTATGATCCAACCATCAATAAATTCAGAGCTGAAGTGTCAACAGAATCAATGTCAACCTTCAAACGCTACTTTGTTCTGAAAGACAGTGTTGCATTCTACTCATCAGGATCCATTGGCTAATTTGAGGCACTCAACATCACTGCCAATGTTGCTCACAAAGGTGGGAAAAATCTGTACAGCTGCCCTAAACCTGGTGAAGATGACGGGACCAATATTATCAGCGTAATGTTCGTTCCTGGAGAACAAAAAATGTATGCAGCTGTTGAATACGGATCTGGATCAACATACCAAACTGCCTGCTGTGGAGTGTATCTCCACATTGACATGGCACCTTGGTTCAGCGCTCATAAATCTTCTAACCTAAAGATTGAATCATTTAGTGAATGATAGTGATGATCATGATAAAAATATGATATTTAATCAGCTTACGACTTCGTGGTAAACAGTTCCAAAGGTTTGATGAAGGTTTGTTGTTGAGGCAGAGCAGAGGAGCTCATAGAGTCTTTGATACTGAGTTTTAAGGCGACTTGTGGTGGCCATTTAAAGTCTGAGATCTTCTTGAACTTGGCTGATTTATCTTGCCAGACCCGGAATAAGTTCCTCGTCAGAGGATCTTAATCGGTCGAACTCTTCGTTCATCAGGGATTCTTGCATTTTCTTTTTGTCCTTGAGCTCTTGAATGTCATTTTCATACTTAGTGATCATATTTTCTTTACGGTTGAGTTAATTGAAAAGATTTGTGTTAGCTTCCTCCATTTATCTGCCAATTCTCTCAAGATCTGTAACCCTGAGCAGAATTTCTTCTTTCTCTCGAGCAAGATCCTACCTTCTCATTCTTAATGTCTGGGTTCGCAGTTTTTTCTGAGTCAAGTTTTCCTTCACTTATTGAGTCAAAGCTTCTCTTGACTGAGTGAGTCGGTTTATCTTTGACTCAAGTTCAGAAACTTCGAAGATGTAATCTTGATACTTTTCTTACCTAACTTCATCTTCGATGCTGATCAAATCTGGTTTTTCGACTATGTACTTCTGACCATTCAGTTCCAATCTTTTTGTATTTCCATCAAGTTCCAGTTTCAATAAAATTTTCTCTTTCTGAGCCAACTCATTCTCCCAGAATTTTTACTCTTCTTCCTGATCTCGGTGAAGATCAGCTTCCTTGTCCCTCATTTGACTGATTAACTTGTTCTTCATGATGATCATTTCTTGTTGCTTGCGATCAATGGGTTCAAAAGTGTTGAGCTTATTGGAAGGAGGCCTGACCTCCATTAGTTTGCTGTGAAGTTCCTCTTTGGCCGCTGATAAAGAGTCAAGCTCTGCTAAGAGTTTTTATTTTCTCTCAAAATTTCTTGAAAGATTGCCTGTCTTTGCAGCTATTTATCTTTCATAGCTTGTCCTTATTTGCTCTCTTCGTCTATGCTCCTCTTCGATTTCAGATTAATTCCTGCCAATAAGATCTCTTTATCTTTCCTCATAGCTAATTTTCGTTAAGTCATAGTGACGATCTCCCATGTTGGAAACTGTTTGATTGAAATTTGTTGTGGTCTGTTGGCGATGACGCTGCTCGTAGGAAGGAGGCAGAAGACCTTGACGAGAGACATAGGGAGATGTTCCTCTCTGGATGGCCTTGAATTATGGTTGAGGGAGAGTGGGTCCGATGGGATATAAAGGAGCTCTCACTCCGGCTGTAGCTCCCATTCCACTTTTATAGCTGTTGGCAGTTTTATAGAAGCTGCCTGAGTAGGTCTGATAGTTGTTTCTATTCATAAACTGATTTTAAATTTACAATATGTCTAACAATCATAGTATTTATAACTTCATCAGTTTGTGGAAACCTTTCATCTCAACCTTCACCAACACATCCACATAGTCAAATAATTTATATTATTTGCCTCCGATGCTCACCTTTGTGAAAATGCCTCGGCCTTAGTTCAGTTTACGAGTTTGGGCTGCCTATTGCTCTGAAAGATTTATCTTGCTCTCTAAGCCGTATTTCACCAGTAGAATGGTAGCGACTTAGCCTTCGATTTGAGTGAAAATAGCTTGCTAAGGTGTGGTAGACCTATCCTTGAAAAATTGGTAAGTGTGATAGTCAGAAGAAGCTCTGGAGGCATACCTGGCCATTCTGTTTCTCATGTTCATCTGGTCGCAAATTTTTGTCATCTTGAGTTTGTTGACTAAATGTTAAGATAAGTACTCATAAAGTTCGGAAGAGGCTCAAGATCGATAGCTGCAGCCAATAGTCGATGCACTAAAACATCAGCATATCTTCTAATAGGAGATGTGAAGTGAGTATAGAAAGGAGCAGCTAGGCCATAATGATAGAACTATCTAGAGTCATGGTCTGCTGAGCAAAAATATGTGGCTTCGTTCATGCATCGAGTTGTCAGGATCCTGACCAGCTTGTTGAAAAAATCATCCTATTTTCTCTTTATTTTATCAAGACTGTTGGCAAGATCGAGAGAGGTTTCCCAACTCAGCTAATATCCCATTCCTTCAAGGATCTATCTGAGGATTTGCAAGTCAGCGGTTTTAGGCTGGGTATGCCTTCTGAGAATGCTGAGAGCAGGGAACCGCTAATATATTTTGACAGCCACAGCGATGTTTGAAAGCAACATGAACTCTTCAATTAGATAGTTAGTTTCGACCATCTGATACATCCTCACATCAGTTGCACTGTTGGTCTCTTCCGCAAGAGTAATCTTGACCTGTGTTGAAGCCAAAGTCAAGGCTCCTTGTTCATTTCTCTTCTTTTTGAGTTGCTTAGAGAGCATGTTGAGATTCCTAATGCTTTTAGCGATATTTCCTTGATCATCAGAATCAATTAAATTCTGAGCCTACATGTAAGTGAAAGCTCTTCTTGATTGAATGATGCTCTTACAATATTTGGTTCTGATCACGTTAGCCTGTTTGTCCATTTCCCAGATAGTAGAAAAGACCAGCCTGTCAACATTAGATCTTAAAGAACATAAATTTTAAGTCAGCAATTTGGGCAACATGTCTGTTCTTCTGTCCACTAGATAGACTGTTGTGCAACGGTTTCGTGCCTACATGTCCAAGGCACTATCAGGACGGACGTAGTAACTGACATCAGCAATGTGGACACCAACTTAGAGGTTTCCATTTGGCAGCTCAATGCAATGAAGGGCATCATCGATATCTTTACATCCAGGAGGGTCAATGCTGACAACATCGATGCCTCTCAGATCCAAACGATATTATAACTCCTTGTCAGGAATGACAAACTTTTCTCCAGTAGGAGGTAGACAAGCATAGGCTGCTTTGCTGAATTATTTGATCTAGACGTTATGCTCCAAGAGAATAGTGTCACCTTAAGCTCTAGGATCTCCAACATCACCTATTGTTCTGACGTAGTGGGCTAGAGGGTAGGCTGAGGAGACAGGCCAATCATCGTAGTTGACCATTATACGTTTATTCTTGAGTTGCTCAACGTTGTAAGTACGAATATAGAATTTACTGAATTTCTCATCTGCTGGCAAAAATTCATATATTTAGTACTCAGGCTCATTTTCATTCTGCATGCCTTCTTTAGATTTAAAAACTGGAGCGTCAAAATTAATAGACCCACAGAATGTTTTTCTTTGTCTTTTGATGACTGAAACAATAGCTCCTGATGGCTGAACATTTGAATTGAACTCAAGATATTCGATCAGGCTTTTGTCTTCATGGTTGTGGGATAGCTGATGGGTTTGTCCAAGAGTATCTTCAGCTGCTTCGGCAGCTTCTTCTTCCAAAGTTTTTGGCTTGCTTACACGCTCCTTCCATTGCTCTCTGGGATCTAATTATATGGCTACGACATCACCAAACAAAGCTCTGTTATTTCTGAGATCAATTTTAACCATTTTTCCACCAATTTTACAATAACTTCTGTCAGCCATATATTTTCCTTCGAATAGACGACCTTCTCTGATACCTTGAACACTTTCCTCGTAATCTTTGTGACAAAGATGGATCTATTGGTTGAAGAAACTGTTTTGGCCCGAAAAGCATACGAAGTCAAGCAAGTTAGAATTATTTTTCCTCAAGAAATCAACAATCGAGACAACTTCAGATTTATTATTTCTTTTCAATGCAAGTATTTCTTCATTAGAGGTAAGCAATTTAAATGTGATTCCCTTGAACCCAATATCAGATGTATGTCTTTTGTACCACTCAAAGCATCTGTCAAGCAATTCGCACTCTTGTTCGATGCTGCTGCCTTTGGTAGATAGACCTTCCCTGATTCCTCGATGATAGAGGTCAGGCAATACATAGAGATGCCTGTCTTCTGAAGTCTAAGCAGATTATACAAAACTCTTGAAGGCATTGTATTTGGCAATGTTGTTGTTGCTCCTTCTAATTGGTTTTTCGGCTGAGACATTGGGATTGTAATTTCTCAATTTTTCAATGGCCGACTGGAGGACAATCATATTTTTGAGATCACTGCAATTGTAAAGGATGTCGGTCTGATTGATAAGAACGGATGAGTCAACAAAATAGACAGTTTATTAGCTTTGAAGTTCATGCCCAAAAGCAGCATTTTATTTGTGCTGGTGACAGAGTTAAAATCCGCAAGGAATATCATCTCTCAGATGCACTTCTTTCAGCTTGCGACCGATCCATCCTTTTCTGGTTTTACGGATTTAACTTTCACGCATAACCGAACCTTCCCATTGTTGATTATAGTCCATCATTTAGTAAATAGTAAATATATCCAAGTGCATAATTAATTTGATCAATGAAAAATACCATCTCAGGTGCATGTAGATTATCCGGCTTTGACAAGCCCACTGTCTGGACCCTCATGACTCCTCTTGCTGTCAAAACTCAATCTGTCAACTTAGGACAAGGATTCCCTGGCTGGCAACCTCCAGAGTTTTACAGAAAGTTTCTTCAAGAAGCTGTTGCTACAAGTAAATTTGCTTCGAAATAGGCAACCATCAGTATGGAAGGTCTTTTGGCTCACTCAACTATACAAAAGCTATTGCTGAATTCCATAGGCCTACTTTTGGTTAGCTTGACCATGAGAACAATATCTGTGTGACCAATGGCGGTGTTGAAGCTCTTTATTGCTCAATCATGGGCTTGGTTAATCCTGGGGAGGAAGTGATCGTCTTTGATCCTTCCTACGATTGTTATAGACCTCAGGTTCAAATGGCAGGGGGAAAGACCATTGGAATTCCTCTTATTCCCAGAAAAACCGTAACTTTAATTGAACTCAGCAATCTAAGGAAGAGCTTTTAAAGAAGACATATAAAACTATTCTATCTGATGATCAAGATTAGTGGGATATTGACTTCGATAGTTTTGAGAAAGCCATCAACTAAAAGACAAAAATTGTCATCATCAACAGTCCTCATAACCCAATTGGAAAGGTCTTCACTCAGTGGGAGGTGGAAAGAGTTGCCAAAATTCTTGAAAAACACCCTCATGTTGCAGTCATTGAAGACAATGTTTATGAAGGGGTTACTTTTGACGACATGTATTAGAAAAAATTGCCAAAAGTTGCCTTCATCGAAAGCATGAAAGATAGGACCATCAGTATTTATTCAGCTGGAAAGATCTTTGCTGCAACGGGAATGCGTAGTGGATGGATGATTGGAGCTCCTCCTTTGATCAGAGCTGCCCGCTCAGTCCATCAATACAACGTTTTCTGCTTCTATAACCCTGTCGAAAATGCAGCTGCCAAGAGCATTGAGGAAATTTCCAAGCCAGATAACACATATTTGTCTGAGCTGGCCACAAAATTGACCAAAGGAAGAAATTTGCTCATACAGTAGCTTCTGGCAGCTAATTTCAACTGGTCACTTTGGATACCAAAAGGTGGATATTTTGTTCTAGCAGACATCAGCAAGGTTGACATCAATGAGAAGTATTTTTATGACGAGGAAGGAAACAAGAGAACTCGAGATTATGCATTTGCTTATCAACTAGCCTACGAGAACAAAGTTGTTTGTATTCCTATGTCTCCATTCTACGACTCGAAGAATGTTGACATTGGAGAAAAGTACGTCAGGTTTGCTTTCTGCAAGGACGAGGAGGCCCTTCTCGAGGCTGGCAAGCGCTTGAAACAATGATGAACTATATCATTAAGTTTATTATTTGCTCTCCATGAAAGGCCATCAGCACACTACTCCGTAAGACTCCACCAATACAGATAAGACCCATTTGTCATCATCTATGATCACCGGAGAGCAAAAAGACTTAAAAAGATGAGGGACTTGCGCAACTTGAAGATCAAATTAAACAAGGAAGAACTAAGAAAAACTTCAGAAGAAAGTAAAATTGAAACTTTGCACAAACTCAACAAGTCTATGCTGTTAGATGAACGAGACTGGCACTACGTTCAAGGATAGATAAACATGGACATCAGCATTTAGCAGTAACTATAGTCGAAGGCAGTCGACATCCAGCAGTAGAAAATAAGAAGTAGCTGTCATGCAGTGTTGACTCTACTCCCGACTTTCCATAAAGTAAGCATATTTAAGCAGGAATTTAGTCCGGCAACTTTTCGCCTGTGAAAGTAGAACCTTGTTGTAACAAATTGATGTATTAAAATGTCAATCTCCATTAAGGTCAATATCCATGAGTGTAAGCATATTGATCATCTATCATATGTAGTGTTCGTTGAGGTAACCATCTAGCAAAGGCAGCATCTATAAGGGGTCATTCAACTTCTAAAGCTCGGCCTTTAGCTAACATTTTCTCATGTTCTTAACCCATTCTCTTGTCAAGAGAACCAATTTTGATTTATCTTCTTACTTGGTCCCCGTCTCTGCAGGTTCAATCATGACTCGCAAGCCAGCGGCAAAGACGTTATCGCTTAGGTTGTTTCCTAAAACAATTCCTCTTCTGTGCAGCTCGTTGACGATAAGAATAAGACTATTCATGAGGAATATTTGATTAGTCAGCGATTCACTGTCAAGGGCTGCTCGAAATTTAATTTCTTAGAATCGCCTCAGCAAATAAAGATTTTTATTCTTTTAAATGTAGTAGATGTACCGAGGAAGAGATGGAAGGCGATGCTTGAGAAATACCTCACAATTGTGTCTGAGGGGTAATTAGAATCTGACCATCACCATATTGAGGCCATTGTATGCCACCAAGTCATGTCTTTTACCCATCTTCAAAAGAATAGCTATTCCATTTGTTATCTGACCGATGTCTTATCTCACGGAAAACTTAGGTTTTTCGCTGAGGGCTAATTTGATCTATGGTTCGAATATTGATGTAAGCTACTCAGAAGTGCCGACAATCAACGATTTGAGTCCTTTTCCCCTGACTACTCTCACCAAATTTGGAAGTCCAAACTCATGATAGATCAATTCAGTTATTTTTTAAATCTCCAAGGCTGACAATACCACAAGCCTTCCTTTCTATTTTTCCCTCTAGCTGATCATGACCTTTTCTTCATAGTATTTGTGAGACAGCCCGACGACTTTCTTATCAATGTCCATGAAGGTTTCGGAGTCTTCTTTGAAGCAAACTGATATGAGGGACTCTTATTTTTTTTCAGAAATATCGAGTGATTCTTTCAATTTTTCAAAAGACGGTTGAAGATAGAGCCAGATGAATTTTTAGTAACTCATGTCAATCGTCCAATTTTTCCTGACAGCTGGACGCTGAGAGTTGGCTTACCTTTTTCTCACAAGTGCCATGACGTTGCTGGCTATTTATCTGAAGCGATGTTCAGGCCTGACTATCAAATAGCAAAATCCTTTCTTATTTCTTTCAACAATTTCCCAATTTTCATAAGGCTTTGAATATCCGAATTTTTTCAATGCAAGACAACTGTTTCTCAATTTATCCGAGTAGACAAGGTTGATGTATGGGCAGTCTCGACTGTCTTTCAATTTTTCAGTTTGCTCCTTTATATCCCCAATGATGTTTTCATAAAAATCTGGTGATGCACTAACCTCGAGCTGTTATATTTTTGCATTGAAGAATCTGTCAATTTAGTCCTCTACTGTTCTGAGGAAAGACGAGGATGTAGCTTTGAGCATGATCCCTTGGTCGGATATCAGAAAGTAAATATGATTGGCATACTTTTATCTGAGGTCTATATTTGGATGGGGGTACATTTGAAGAGGATCAAGTTGGCAATAGCTGCCTCGAACCATTGGAAGTAGAGGTGCTTCTTATAGGGATACTTATCGAACTGTCTCTCCATTGCTACAATTACTATAAATTACTAACTTGAACACATCAATCACGGAAATTCTTTTTCAAACATATTAGAAGCTTCATCTCCAACATCTTCAGCTCACCAGCACTCAACTCTCCCTTAGAATGGTTCAAAGGATTCTTTAGTCTGAAAAGAAGGTCCAGAAGCCTATATAGTCTTTGGGTGTGCTACATTTTATTATTTGTACGTTTGAGATTGTCTCGCATTCTATTAGAGTTTTTCGAACAAAATCATCTTTTACTGTCAGGTATTCTCGAGAATAATTGTTGAGAGAAGGGCAGTAGGCTTGTACAATTTTCTCTATGCTTCCATGCAAGAACAATAGTATCTTCAGGTCGGCACAATCTCTCCTCAGTTCATTAAAGCAGTTGCTAAAAGTCAAAAGTGATTTGGATGTCTTCTTTTATTTGCTGACTGTCTTTTCAAAAAAGTCAAGGAAACGAGTCATCAACTTTTCAATCAAAAACACTCGCAAGCTGACAACTTCACTCATTAGGTTCATGTCAATAGGCATAGCGATTGGGACAAATTGCTTGTCCGTATTAGTCTCAGCTTCATTCGTGTCAGGATATTTTTCAAAGAGCTAGATTTTTTCTTGCTGCTTATTTGCTTCAAGAGCTTCTTCGAGATCTTTGACTCTCTGAGACTATACTTATATTCGAGCCATCAATCTTTTCCGATCTTCTTCAAGAGTATTGTATCTGATGGTTTAGTCATTGAGCAACTGTTTGAAATGGTTCCTTTCGTTCTTGATGGTTTAGTACTGTGCCAAATCACTGAGATAATTATTCTGAGCCTCGAAATCTCTCTTCCTGAGCTATCTTTGAATACTCTATTGAATGATTGTATCGTTTTTTAGAAGCATTTGCCTGTAATCTTCCTGCAGCATGGATAACTCATGAGTCAGTCTCTTTGAATTTTCAGTTAAAATATCGATCTGATCAGTGAAAAGCTTCACCCTGTCCGCACATTAGCTCTATACTTCTTGCACTCTCTTTTTGATCTTAAGCTCACATTTTCGCTAAAACTATTCTTACATTTTCTTCAATTTTTCCTCATAGACAACTTTATTGTTCAGCATCTCGTTGGTTAGTGCCTCTTTGTCAGCTTAACCCGATCTCTTCAAGGCGATATAGTCATCAGCTGCTGACCTAAGATCTTTATGAAATATGTCAAGCTGTTCTTGCAGGCTGATGATTTCTGAGTTTTTCTCAGAGATTATCCTGAATGCTTATTGGAGCTAGTCATTGTGGGACCGAAATTACTCGTTGAGTCTTGTCCGATAGAAACATTTTTCAGTGGCAGTTTCGTTGATTTCATTCTGAGTAAGTCACAAAAGTACAACTAATTGATAGTTAAGATTGGCGAGGTAGTTCCTTTCCTCGAGATTGACCCACCTACATCACTTTTTCAATACGTGGAGGCTGTTTTGGCATGATTGGGGCAGAACTGTTTAGCGGACCCGCAATAAAAGGTATTCATGATTGTTATGTTATGTTCGATTCTAATAATTATAGAAAATAGGATGTACGATACCAATAAGAGTCGCAACATCAAAAAATAAACATACCTCGATTATTTCAAGTACTTTGCCTCAGGAGCCCTTGAAACCACGAGAAAGTTAGAGACAAAGTTTCAGGATGAGTTCACTGACGATATTTTTAGCAACTCGCAGCATATGATGAAACTTATCAAAAAATTATTGAGCTCCTATGAAGTTCTGATCCTGGGTAAGTTGCTGTATAATGATAGAAATAAACGATAGCTGTGAATTCGTAGAGATTCCTGATTTTGGAGTCTGCATAGTCAAGATATACTTCCAGCTCATGTCGATAATCAAGTACCTTGTAAAGAATACCCTTCACAACAAACCCCCTCCTGAAAGGATATAAAGATAGAAAAGACATAATTAGCGTTATACGATGATGATTCCCAGCTCAAACGAGGGTTATGTTGATATAGGGGAACTCAAAGAAAGATAGAATATTCGATTGAGAGAAAATGCGAGCCACATATTCAAAGATTTGACTGCTCAGATGGGCAATTTAGAAAGATAAAATATTAATAGCAT
>Ga0100378_1005444_pt1 | contig 11683 bp, 12 predicted proteins | sample CryGeymeta201502_FD_81535 | JGI IMG/M metagenome (GOLD analysis project Ga0100378, IMG submission 81535) | Groundwater microbial communities from Crystal Geyser aquifers in Utah, USA - Crystal Geyser metaG 2015-02 | ecosystem: Environmental > Aquatic > Deep subsurface > Groundwater | place: USA...
CACCTATCTGCCTGGGGAAAAAATAGCCCAGAATTTCGAAGTGGTGTTGTGAATTTTACATATAAGTATTAAGCTTGACCTGTTTTTATGCAGGTTAGGGATGAAATCTTTTCTATTTTATTTATTGTTTGCTTTTACACTATGCGCGCAAGTTGAAGATGTCGATTCCTATTTAGGTGAGGCTCTTTTAGACACAGCTATTTTGGATTCAAAACAAATTCATATCCCTGGGTATCCAAATGCCTATAACCCCTCTCTAATCCCTTATAAAGATGGATATCTCCTCTCCTTTCGATATAGAGGTAGGTTCCCAGCAACGCTCAGGAACTCTCCCCGTATTGATTTTTCAATGATTGGTGTGGCTCTTTTAAATAAAAACCTAAAGATAAACTCTCAATCTGTGCAGCTCCTTCAGATTAAGTCTTTCGCATCTACCTATTCACTTACTGCTGAAGATGCCAGGCTGTATAATGTGGGGGATCGCACTTTTATTATCTTTAATGATCTTTCTCCCATGCAAGGTGAAGGTGAATTTTCTATGTATTTAGGGGAATTAGTTGAAGGTCGAGATGGCTTTATTTTAAAAGAGCCTGCTGTCCTTTTAAACTACCCTTTTGCAGGAAAGATTGAAAAAAATTGGAGTCCATTTCTCTTAGGTGATAAGTTTTACTTAATTTACTCCAATCAGCCGGAAAGGGTCATTTTAGAGGTGAATTTGGAAACAGGAAGATGTCAGGAAGTGACTCGAATGGCTCAAAACTGGAACTGGAAGTATGGACAAATTAGAGGGGGAACTCCCGTTTATCCGGTAGAAGAGGGGCTCTTTACTTTTTTCCACTCAAGTTTTCCTGCAAAGATTTCTAAAAATAGAGCCTACGTTATGGGGGCTTGTGTCATGGATAAAAACTACCCATTTAGTGTCAAAAAAATAACCTCATTTCCATTGGGAAATTTGAGTGATTATACTGAACAGAATCGGAGTAAAATTGTTTTCCCAGGAGGGCTGGTTATAGAAGATGATATTATGCTAGTTGCATGGGGGAAAAATGATAACCAAGTCCATATTACTACATTTGATCGAGAAAAATTATTAAATTCTATGGATGAGTTATGAATTTTATTCTAAGGGCGTGTCTTTTTCTCTGCTCTTTTTCTTTAATCGCCAGCGCCCCTAGTTATGACAAAATTGCAGACTATATTTTTGACCATCTCGATACTGTCGGCACTTTAGAGCAGGACAGATATGGATTTGTATACGTGAATTTGGATGATGATTTTATTTTTAAGCTTTACGATTTAATTGAAGATCAAGGATTCGTACCGCCTCCTTACTTTGGTCATTCAGAAATGCATGGGGCCCATATTAGCGTGATTTACCCAGGTGAGGTACAGCACTATAAAATCGGTAAAGTTACTGAAGTTGGGAATGAAATTAAATTTTGCTGCAAGAAAAGTGAAATTGTTCAGCCAAAGAACTGGCGTGGAGTGAGTGACGCTTATGTGATTGAAGTGGAAGCCCCAAGTTTAGCTAAGATAAGGAAGAAGTATGGCCTTCCTAAAGCTGCCCACAAGTTCCATATCACGATCGGTATTAAGCGCCCTCTTGCTAAAGCCAGTTAACCATATTGGGTAAAAGAATGTCAGATTATCAGTCGCAAAAGCGACAGTTTTTAGTTATCTTAACGATTGTTTTTTTAGGTTTTATCGGCATTTCGATGCCTTACTTAATTTTCCCTTCACTTTTTTTAAATCCTAGCTATTCAATCTTACCAGATAATTGGGGAGAGGCTAGCCGAGCTCTATTTCTTGGGATTACTCTAGCCGCTTACCCCATCGGTCAATTTATAGGATCACCTATTTTGGGCGCATTATCGGATGAATATGGGCGCAAAAAATTGCTGACCGGCAGTCTTATCATTACGGGTGTCTGTAATCTGTTTACCGGCTATGCAATCGCGAAACAATACTTGGCATTATTAATTATTAGCAGACTTATTACAGGTGTTATGGAAGGAAATATTGCCATAGCGCGCGCTATGGCAGCTGATTTTAAATTGCTCCCCAAGCATAAAACATTTGGGAGGATCAATGCTGTAACCTCCATTGCCTATCTGATCGGGCCTCTTTTTGGAGCCTCTCTTGCAGATACTTGTATTTGGGAAGGACTTACGGCATCAACCCCATTTTTCTTTATCTGTATCTTATTCCTATTCTTAGCAGCTCTTTCTTCCATCGTTTTAAAAAAATCGGTGCCCAGTCCCTCCATGCAAAAGAGAACTTTCTTGCAGCGAATCAACTTTATCAAAAGTATGTCTGTATTATTTACTAATAGAGAGCTGAAATCACTCATGATTGTATCGACTCTCTTTACACTTGCTATTGATATTTTTTATGAATTTGGTCCTGTATATCTGACTGTTAAGTGGAATCTTGTCCCTTCCCAGCTCATTAGTTATAATGCCGTTTTGTGTTTAGCTCTTGCTATAGGAAATGGGTGGCTTCCCACTTTTTTTTCAACAAGGTCTACAAATAGAATTTTGATTACATCTGGTATATGCGCATTTGCTTTGTGTGTCGCTGGAAGTATTTCTGTAAACTCTCCCTATCTGATGCTTTTTCTTTTTGCTGTCTGCGGACTTGCAATTGGCCTATCCATGACACTGATCACTGTCATGATTTCAGATTCAGTTCTTGATTCTAAGCAAGGGGAAGTGATGGGAACCCAACTCTCGCTACGTGTATTGGGAGATGGACTCATTTGCTTATTTGGAGGGGCCCTATTGATCCTTTCATCTAAATTGATCTTGATCATTTCTTCAATCATGGCGTTAGTAGCTCTTGCCTATTATAGGTTTTTAGGGAAGGGGCCAAGACACGCTGATTTATCCTGAAATAAATCGGAGTGATCCGTTTAGGAACACTCCGATTTTTTTAGAGAAATTTTATTACTGACACCAGAGAGAGGGGAGGGTTATAGCTGGATTGTATAGAGTTTGTCCATCTATGATATATGTACTCGCTTGGTCTGGAAAAGTGCCCTGAGTGATTCCAGTCATCCCTGTATCGAGGACTTGTTGCTGAGTATCTCGTGTGCTTTGGTATACGACTTCTAAATTTTGGTCTATCGTAGCCTCCCCTTGCTCTATAATGGTAGCTGTATCAGGTGTTGGTGTGACCGGTATTACTTCTTGGTAAGTAAACTCATCACTGACAGACATTGTTGATGTTCCCCAGGGGTTGTGACTGTTATATTCACAGTGCCTGCACCTTGTGGAGGAGAGGTGGCTGAAATTTCAGTGCCGGATATTACAGAAAAAGTTGTAGCAGGTAGTGCTCCGAAATTGACTGCTGTTGCCCCTGTAAAATTGGATCCGCTAATTGTAACTATATCGCCTCCAGCAGTAGATCCAAACATAGGTGATACAGAACTAACTATTGGTGTTAATAGAGGGGCTGTAGATACTCTTGCCTCGATAAAGCTAGAAGCTCCTGAGTAGCGATCATAAAGAGCATAAACATTGCCACTTTCATCCATTTTAATAGAGGCATCATAAGAGTCTCCTGCACCGGATAGATCTTGTGTAGACTCCCAGCCAGAAGAAGAGGAGAAGTATCGCGCTTGAACAATATCATTTGAACCGTTATTGCGAGTCCAAATAGCTGCCGCATTTCCCATAGGATCTATCGCAATACCATGGCCGTATGCGTCTTGTCCAGTTAGCGATAAATCAAATGGGGTGGACCAGATGCCTGGTGAGGTAGATGAGGCCACCTGAATAATATCATTTGAACCATCATTTCGTATCCATATTGCAAAAGCTGTCCCATTTCCGTTAACTGCTATGATGGGTGCAGATGCACTCTGACCGGCAAGAGAAAGGGTAGATGTTGCTGTCCAAGTTCCCGATCCAAAGGTAAGAGTTGCCGCTTTAATTAAGTTATTACCAGAAGTCTCCACCCATACAGCTGTTGCATTACCTAAACTATCAACACCAACTGATGTTCCGTCTGTGCCAACTACCCCGGTACTACTAACAGTTGTTGATGCGCCCCACGTACTACCCGTTTGTGAGTAAGGCCGTGATATAAGTGCGCCAGATCTAACTCTTAGAGCTACTCCATTGCCATCTGCATCTACAGCGAGTGATTTAGAACCAGAATTGGCTGCTGTATTTTCAAAAAATATTGTTTCATCAGCTAACCAGCTAGAGCCATTGTAGGCAGCAGCATTCACTCGATAGAGCCCGCTGGATGGTTGTATTCTCCAGATAGATACCCCCTTGCTATTCGACCCTATACCTATAAGTGGTGTTTGGAATGCAAAAGTGGCGGCTGAGCTAATAGTAGTTGTCCCAGTCCACGTAGTTGTTGCCACACCTAATGGGTCTAGAATAGAAGACTGTACGGCGTATGAGGGGGCTCCTGTTCCTTGGGTCCAGACCGCTGTCGCTTTTCCATTTGGATCAACGGCAATTTCTGGGGAATCTCCATTATTTCCTGCTTCAGATAATTGAGTTGTGGACACCCAGTTTGTACTTGAGGGGCGCAGAGTTGCTCCTTCAATGGTTCCCGCATCGCTATCTACCCATGCTGCTGTCGCATGTCCTGTTCCCCCTACACCAAATTTAGGGGCAAAAACGGAAAATGCACCAGATGTAGTTAATGTTGAGGTTGCCCCCCAAGTAATGTCTGCTGAAAGCTGAAAAGTTAGCAAGATTGTTAGAAGGATGAGGTGTTTTTTAAAATGGATCATGGGCGCCCTACAAATTAAGATGTGGTAAAAAATAATTTAGCACATATGCTACCCATCTCAGTCCACAGAAGCAAGGTATTTTTAGGTCTTTTTCTTTAAATTTAGATTTTTTGGAAATTCGGATACTCTTATAATTAGAGAATTCACAAGAAATTCAAATTTAAGAAAAAGACCCAAAAAGTGATCAGCTTATAGATCAAGGCAGTCCCTTTTACTAAGGAAATGACCAGGACACGCTGATTTGTCCTGAGACAAAATTTGAACTATTGCGTCCATAGACAGTGAATTGAACTCCAGCTATGAGGCCAACATTCTCATTCCAGTTATATTCTATAGCAGGTGATAGACTTAATTGGTCGCTATATCCTTTTCCTGTTGATGCTAAAGTAGATCCATTCTTAGTTGTTGTCCCTGGAGTGCCGTGAAATTTGGTGCTATTGAATGCCTGATAGACCACATCATTTGCGATCACCCAGTTTTGATTGATGCTAAGCTCTAACCCTAAATCAGCAGTGAGAACGTGGCCGGGTCGAACCTTCCCTTTTGTGTTAAAGCCCCCTCCGTAACTATTAAAATTGCTCACATGAGTGTCTGTTGAAATTTGGTAGCTACAAAATAGTCTTGTATTTAGAGGGTGGGGAGTGGACCAGAAAAGAAGTTTTGATGTCGCAAGGGAAAATTGGGTTGCGTATGCGCCACCACCTGTACTGTTAAGGCCTAGTCCGTCTGTACTTAAGTTTTTGTATTTTCCAGTGGGAAAGGTTTGTTTTACGCTGAACTTAACTCCCGGGATGTAGGGGGTTTGATTTTGGATCATAAAGCCAAGTGTTACTCCCGTGTCCCCATAACCTCCTCCCACTTTGCTCTGTTGCCAGTTAATCGATTCGCTCCATCCTAAGATGATATCTAGAGAATCGGTAAGGCCCGTTTGCAGTGTATTTGCTTGCTGAAAGTTCCACTGAGAATTTGGAAGGGAGATGGATTTTCTTCTTTTATCAAAGGCAGCATAGTTATCTGTGAAGATAAAATAGGGCTGAAAGTTTCCGGATCCTCTAGGCATGTGGGTTGCTGAAGGAGTTTGCAGCGGCCCTGTATACCAAGGGTTGAACATCTTAAGTGCTCTATTGTACTCATCCTCTGCTGATTCTAGTTGCACTTCAATTTGTTCTGGGGTGATCTGCTCAATAGCTGGTTGAGATGTATCAGTTTTTTTCTGCATTGAGAATAGTGCCGATGATGCTATTAAGAAAAATAAAAAGTACATTTTAACCTCATTAATTTTTTTATTGAATACTTGCTCTATTTTTGGCAAGAGGAGAGAAAGGGAATAAGAGGTAAGTATGGCAGATAGTTCAGGAATCAATCCAATTGGACCGCAAGATCAAAGGGCGTATGAGATAGAGTACAAGCATGGTGCGGATCTATTTCAGAGGGCACTTGATCAGTATTCTAAATCAGATAACCCCTATCAAAAAGCTGAATTTAAAGATGTAATGGATCAAGCAATGAACGTCTTAAATGAGACGGCAAAAGAACTCATGCGGAGCGAATTGCAGAAACAAAATGAGAAAATATCTGAAGATTACAACACTTTTCAAAAGTTTCCAGGGAATCCTGATGCTCAAGAAAAGTTAGCTAATGATTTAGATAGAGCTAAGAAATCGATCGGTTAAATCGGCCGATTAGCTCGAAAAAAAAACCTTGAGCTTCTCCAAAAATCCCTTTCTTCGAGGATGGTTTTGAGGGGCGTCTAAGTTTTCAAAAGACCTGAGGATCTCTTTTTGAGCCTCTGTCAATCTAACGGGAGTTTCTACCAAGATCCGGATAAGTAGGTCTCCATGACCTTGTCCATGGACATTCGGAAACCCTTTTCCGCTAAGTCGAAGGAGTTTTCCACTTTGAGTTCCTTCTGGAACTGTAAAGCGACACGGCTCGTTAAGGGGGGTTGGAACTTCTTTTTTGCATCCAAGAGCAGCTTCAGTAAATGTGATCGGAAGCTCTAGATAAACATCATCACCTTCACGAGTAAAGGCGTCATGCTGTTCTACCTCAATATAGACATAAAGGTCTCCAGACGCAGCGCCAGCTTCTCCAGCATCGCCATATCCTGCCATTTTAAGTCTCATCCCCGTATCAACACCTGCCGGGATCCGAATTTTAATTCGTTGCTTTTCTTTTTTTCGTCCCGCTCCATTGCAGTCTTTGCAAGGATCAGTAATGATTTGTCCTGCCCCATTACACTGATGGCAAGTGCTGGACATGCTGAAAAATCCACGGCTCTGGTATGTTTGCCCTTTGCCCTGGCATGCACTACACGTTTTGATCCCATTTTTGGATTTAGCCCCGGATCCATGACATGTATCGCAAGTAATGAAATTGCTAATCGCTAATTCTTTTTCTGTGCCGCGCGCAGCTTCCTCAAAAGAGACTCTTACAGTTGCCTTTTTGCTAGCCCCTTTTCTCTCTTCCTCGTAACCGCCACCGCCGCCACCAAAAAATGAATCGAAGACCGAATCTCCACCACCGCCACGAGAACCCCCAAAGGCCCCCATAAAAGTTCGAAGAGCGTCTTCCATAGATGAGAAGCCGCCGCCACCAGGAAAGCCTCCAGCGCCACCCATTCCACCGTTTAGACCCGCTTCTCCATATTGATCGTATGTCCGTTTTTTCGTCTCATCGCTCAATACTTCATAGGCCTCAGAAATAACTTTAAACTGCGCTTCTGCTTTAGGATTACCGGGATTGCGGTCAGGATGGAACTCAAGTGCCTTCTTTCGATAGGCTTTTTTGATTTCCTCTGGACTCGCATCTTTTGACACCCCAAGGGCGCCGTAGTAATCCTTAGAAGACACTAGTAACCTCTTCTCAGAGCTGTTTTGGTCCGTTTGGTCGCTGTTTTTGACTTTAGGCGACTTTTTACAGAAGGCTTGTCGTAGAATCTATGAGCCTTTGCAGCCTTCATGATCCCTTCTTTGTCTAGTTTTTTCTTGAGAGCTCGTAGAGCTTTATCAATTGGTTCGCCGATCCGTACTTTTACACTGGGCATTTCCGATTACCTATTTATTGGTTAAAAGAACACATTTTAAAGGGTTTCATGGTTTTTTTCAAGGAGAGCTGAGGTAGGTCAGCTCCAGGGAGGGGGTTTTCCCTTCTAAAAAGCGGGTATAAATTAATTCTGAAAGGTGCTTTGGAGAAGGGTCTTTCTCAACTCCATGTGTCGCATTGGGGAGTCTTTTTTGAATCAATTCAACGTGAGGGGAGGAGAAGTGGGAAATATTTTGAATCAATGGGTCCTCTACTGGGATGAGAATAGGATTTTCCTCTATTAAAGCATAAAAACCACCACTTCTTGCGTCTACAAGAACGGGCCTTGGGGCAAATGCTTCTAAACTGCAGAACCCCATGATTGGGATTTTCCATCCGTAGGCTAGAGCTTTTGCTAAAGCAACGCCTACCCGAATCCCTGTGTAGGAGCCGGGCCCAGTTCCCACGGCAATAAGGTCGGGGATCCTCTCGCCTAGGAGTTTTTTTGTTTCTAGTGCCAAACATCTTGAAAGGGATGGCCCTCCACTTAGAGGGGTGACTGCAATTGGGGTGTCTTTGCAAGACAAAATAATGGCCCCTTTTTCTGTGCTAGTTTCTAAAATTAAGATCAACATAGAGCTAGTTTAAAGGATTGAGGATAAAAATTCTTCTTTTCAAAAAAGTTATATTGGTAAACAAAGAGATATACCGAACATGATTCAAGGAGGGGTATATGGAAGAAATTTCTAAAACGTACGTTCACAAGGCATATGTTCTTTTGAAAACAGCATTTGTCCTTCTCCCTATAGTGGCAGGTTTGGATAAATTTTTTGAATTTTTTGTGATTTGGGGAATGTATCTTGTCCCTTATTTTGGGAGTTTAAGTTCTGCTGTGATGCTCACTGTAGGCGTGGTTGAGATCATATTAGGATTGGGTGTCATGATTAAGCCAAAACTTTTTGCAAATTTAGTCGGTTTTTGGTTACTTTTGATCATCCTGAATTTGATAGCTCTCGGGGGCTATTACGATATAGCTTTTCGCGATTTTTGCCTTTGCCTTTCCTCTTTTGCATTAGGAAAGCTTGCTAAAGCGTATAACTAAGAGGGAGTCTACAAAGTGAGGGTTCGTCGCTTTTTGGGATTATTTTGGCAGATTTTCGACTTCAAACTTGGGGGGCTATATACACTGTCGATATTGCCCCCCACGATTTGAATCGAAAATTGGCTCAAAAGAACCCGAAAATCGACAGAACCTCACCTTGTAGACACCCTCTAAACAAAAAACTTTCGCAACTAACTGCCAGCATGATAAAGTTAAATCTTTTTAAGAGGTCAATTTGAACGACGATTTACCGCCAGAAGACGAATTGCTAACACCGCAAGATCCTATTGTTGAGGATGACGATGATGATTTAAATGAAGCAATCAGTGGTAGTAACGCGTTAACAACAACGCTACCCTATCCTGACCAATTATTCATTATGCCTTTAAATCGCCGCCCATTTTTCCCTGGGATGGCAGCACCGATTGTCATTGAACCTGGAACGTATTATGAAGTGCTCAAAATCATTTCAAAAACGGATCACAAATGTGTAGGTCTTGTTCTTACTTTGGAAGAAGATGTTAACATCTACAAGATTGGTTTTAGTGATCTCTATGACGTAGGTGTCGTTGCCCGTATCTTGAGGATTATTCCGATGGAACAAGGGGGAGCTCAGGTCGTTTTGAATATGGAAAAACGGATCCTCATCAAAAAGCAAGTGAAGAACAAATACTTAGCTGCAAAGGTAAAGTATCATGATGATCTTTCTTTAGCCCATCTCTCAAAACAGTTAAAAGCCTACTCTATTAGTATTATTACAACGATAAAAGAGCTTTTAAAACTCAATCCCCTATTTAAAGAAGAGTTACAAATATTTCTCGGCCATTCTGACTTTACTGAACCTGGAAGACTTGCTGACTTTGCAGTTGCATTAACCACTGCAACAAGAGAAGAGCTCCAAGAAGTTTTAGAGACTTTGGATATCGGTAAAAGGATTGATAAAGCGCTCCTCCTTTTAAAAAAAGAACTTGATATTAGTAAGCTTCAAAGTACGATCAATCAACGGATAGAAGCGACCATTTCCAAAACTCAACGGGAATTTTTCCTTCGCGAGCAGCTCAAAGCGATCAAGAAAGAGCTCGGGATGGAAAAAGAAGAAAAGGTTGTTGAAACAGAGAAATTCGAAGAGCGGATTAAAGAGAGAACCATTCCTGAACAAGCTTTAAAAGTGATCCGAGAGGAGATGGATAAGCTCGGCTCTTTGGAGGTTCAGTCTGCTGAGTATGGGGTGGTTAGAAATTATATTGACTGGCTTACCATTGTCCCTTGGGGTCTTTTTAGCAAAGAGACGAATGACATTAAAAAAGCTGAGGCGGTTCTTGAGGAAGATCATTACGGTCTTAAGGATATCAAAGAGAGGATCCTCGAATTTATTGGTGTTGGGAAACTAACAGGTGGAGTTAAGGGGAGCATTATTTGCTTAGTGGGCCCCCCAGGCGTTGGGAAGACGAGCATCGGTAAAAGTATCGCGCGGGCCCTCAATCGAGAATTTTATCGCTTTTCAGTAGGTGGCATGCGCGATGAGGCAGAGATTAAAGGACACCGCCGAACCTATATTGGCGCGATGCCTGGTAAAATGGTCCAAGCTCTAAAATTTTGTCAGTCGATGAATCCTGTGATTATGCTCGATGAGGTTGATAAAATGGGGTCGAGTTTTCATGGAGACCCAGCGTCAGCTCTTTTAGAGGTTTTAGATCCAGAACAAAACAAAGAATTTTTAGATCATTATTTGGATGTCAGATTAGACCTTTCTAATGTTTTGTTTATTGTGACAGCTAACGTTTTAGACACCATTCCAGAACCTCTAAAGGATCGGATGGAGATGTTAAGGCTCTCTGGCTATATCCAAGCGGAAAAAGTGGAGATTGCGAAAAAATATCTCGTCCCGCGGAATAGAAAAGAGATGGGATTGAAATCAAATGATCTAATTTTTACAAAAGGGGCTCTTGCTCAAATCATCAATGGTTATGCAAGAGAATCTGGAGTCCGAAGTCTTGAAAATAATATCAAGAAGATCATGCGTAAGGTAGCAGTTAAAATTGCCCGATTAACAGGGGCTAGAAAGCCAGCAAAGGTAACGGTAAGTGAGAAAAATCTAACCACTTATTTAGGTAAGCCTATGTTTACAACGGATCGATATTATAAAGTCAATCCAGTAGGTGTCACAACAGGTCTTGCTTGGACATCTCTTGGTGGGGCAACTCTGTATATTGAAGCTGTAAAATATCCGTCTGATAAAACAGAGATCAAGCTTACAGGTCAAGCGGGAGATGTGATGAAAGAATCTGCTCAAATTGCTTGGACATATGCGCAAACAGCTCTTAGAAAATATACAAAAGAGCTCCCGTTTTTTGAAAAATCTCAAGTTCATATCCATATTCCCGAAGGGGCCACACCTAAAGACGGCCCATCTGCAGGGATTACTATGGTGACATCTTTACTTTCTCTTTTGCTCAATACCCCTGTGAGAAATAACTTGGGGATGACAGGAGAGTTAACTCTTACGGGTAGAGTTCTTCCGATTGGAGGATTAAGAGAAAAGTTAATTGCTGCAAGGAGATCACAAATCAATGTTTTGATCTTCCCAAAGGAAAATTTGCGTGACTATGATGAGCTACCTGATTATTTGAAAAAGGGGATAGAGGTCCATTTTGTCGATTATTATGATGAAGTATTTAAAATTGCTTTCCCTAAAATTGCTTCAAAGGTGAAGAAAAAGTAATGGATGAATGGTTTCAAGAAAAGTTCATAGAGCCAAAGGATCTTGAAAAGGTTGTTGCATCTTTACGTGAAAAAAAGAAGAC
>Ga0100378_1005450_pt1 | contig 11674 bp, 20 predicted proteins | sample CryGeymeta201502_FD_81535 | JGI IMG/M metagenome (GOLD analysis project Ga0100378, IMG submission 81535) | Groundwater microbial communities from Crystal Geyser aquifers in Utah, USA - Crystal Geyser metaG 2015-02 | ecosystem: Environmental > Aquatic > Deep subsurface > Groundwater | place: USA...
TTAAATTAGTAATGGGGATTGGGGATTGGGGATTGGGGATTGGGCCCAATCCCCAATCCCCAATCCCCAATCCCCAATCCCCAAATTAATAATGAATGATAAAGTTTATAACTTAGTAATTATTAACTTATTAACTTATTATTAATTTTCTAATATTCAAATTGTTAATTTAATAATTTACTTGGAAAATAACGAATTTAATTTAATTAGTTTATAAAGCAATATTAATATTATTAATAATAAAAAATATGAAATTTTCAACAGGAATCTTTTTCTTAATATTACTTTCAATTTGCTACGTAGCAGAATCACGAAATGCTTTTACTCAAGTTAAAGCATTATTGGGAAATCTCAAACAATCAAACGTTAAAGATCAACGTACCGCTGATATAAGACAGAAAGAGGAGGAAAAATGGTGCTCAAAAGAAATCGGAAAAGCAGTAAATCTAGTTGCAAAAAGACAAGCAGATGTTGATGACTTAGAAAAGCACATTAAATGGATTATTTTCACTAGACAAGAAGCTAGAAAAGACAGAGCCAAAAGAGCTGCCAGAATTAAAGCTAATGTCAAATTACTCAACAAATTCAAAAGACAAAGATGTGACAATAACTTACTATTCGTTAAACAACTTAGAGAACATATGAATGCCGTTGCCGTCATGAAATTACTAAGAGGAGATATCATTAAATTCTTCAATTCTAAGAAAGCTGGCCAAAGAGGAGTTTTCCTTGAACAATTCGGAGAATATATTGCTTTACTTGATGAGAAACATAAACAAATGTTTACTGAATTAAAGACTGAATTAACAAACTATAGACCCCATGAACTAGATAGAACTGAAGAAACTAGAATTAAAACTAGATCAGATAAATCAGTAAATACTCAAGGAAATAGACTTACTGCACAAGGAACAAGAACATCAAAACAAATCGGAACTGGTCATATTGACAATACAAGAGGAGCTTTAAAAAAATTAGCCACTCCAGAACACGAAGAAATTTCTGAATACAACAAAAAAACCAGAACAAAAATTCTTAGAATGATTGATGGATTAATCAAACACTTAAGAGAATCACGAAGAAAGCTTACCAGAGACGAAATCCACGCTGCTGAAGATTTTGCCATCTTCCACAATAATCTAGAACAAGAAAACGAATACTTAGCAAACAAAATTAAGCAAATTACTAAAGAAATCAACAACTTAACAAACCAACTTAATGTTGCTAAGAGTCAATTAGTTAAGAGAAAGAGATTAAGAGACCAAGCCAAATTAGCCTTAAAATTATTAAGAAAGATGTGCAGAGAAAAAGAAGAATACTTTAAAAAAGAAACAAGAAGAAGAAATGATGAAAATAAGACCATCGACTTCGCAATGGCTCTTTTCAATAAGATATTAACTAAATTATCAGCCAGAGTCAGAGCTAGAGCAAGCAACATTAACAATGGAGAAAAATTAACTCATGAAATGACAAATAGAGTTGTTAAAAATGCCGGAGGAGAAAAGGAAGGGCTCAGTAACAGAGTCTCTTCTAGAAATGACGTAGTTTTCTAAACAAATTATTTAGATTAGTTAGTTAATAACTATAAAAAGCAAAACTATTAAACTATTTGTTTCTTAATATATTTCTTAATATATTTAACGTATAAGTTATATAATTATTTTAAATGTATAAATTATTTATTTATTAGTTCAAATAATTTTATTCAATTATTTTTAAAATCAATACAATTAAATAACAATAATAATTTTCATGGATTATTTTCCCAAAACAAATTCATCTAGTTTAAAATATAACAACTTTGTGAAATCAAATCCTACTAATTTTAATTATGCTCAAACACAAAATCAATTTGGAAAAACATTTACTCACACTGAATCTGAATTTATTTCCAAAGCCTTATCTGAACGCGAAGCAATAATCATTTCAAATAACCTAATCCCAAATGAAGATTGGCAATCAATCGCAAATCATCTTATAAATTCTCAAAATATTCAAACAGTAGAATTATCAGGGATTAATATAACCGGCTATGGATTAAGAACATTAGCAGATGCACTACAAAGATCAAACACAGTAAAGAACTTAAAACTTGAATGGAACTACCTAAATGAATATACAGAGGATTTTGATTATTTCTGTGATGTTATTAGTAATGTGAAGAGTTTAATATATGTAAGTAATAGTGTCTAAATATATTGTTATTTAATACTTTTATCTATTATCTTTTATATAGATATATCTTAATAACAATAAAATTGGCTTAACACAAGCAAGTTCAATTGCAAAATTAATAAAAAACTCAAATTCATTACTTTATTGTGACTTACGATGGAATGAGATAGGAAATGAAGGAGCTGGACTGATTATAAGTGCTTTAAATAAAAACAATAACCTACAAGAGTTAAACTTAATGGGAAATAAAATTTCAAGTGATGTCTTAAGCGAAATAACAGAAAAGATTCAGAGGAATAAAAGTGTAGCGCATAATACATACTTACCAAAAGAACGTGGAGGTGATAGGGGCGATAGATACGATAAGTATGATAAGCAAAGTAAGAAAACAGATGGAAATACACAAGAGTATATGGATAGAGAAAATATTTACTATAATGATGTACGTTATTTATTATATTTCTTGATATTTTATTTAGACTCAAAACAATGAATTACCAATGAAAATAATAGAAAAGGAAAAAGATATATCAGAAGAATTTAAGGCCAGATATGACGTTCAACTTATTTCGAATTCGAAACTTGAAAAAAGGGTAATAGAGCATAATAAAGCTAATTTATATCTAACTATTATTATATTATTAGGTTAAAGAATTAGAAGTTATGTTAAATAATGAAAAATCAAAGTATGAAGAGTTTAAAAATGAAGGATCAAAAGATTTGGAGTTTGAAAGAAATACAAAATCTAAATACGAAGAACTAATCCTAAAATTAAAAGAGGATTTAATGAAGAAAGATTTAGAAATAAATAGATTAAATATAGATCACGAACTAAAATTATCTGAAGAAACTCAAGAAAAAAATAATTTATCAAATGAAAATAAAATATTAAGTGAAAAACTTGATAGACTAAAAGGAACATATGATGAAAAACTAAGAGTTTTAGAAGGTATATAAATATTATAGAAAATATAACATATAATATTATAGAAAACTATAAGAAAAACACTCAAGGTGTGAATTATACTTACGATATGCTTAAATTAGAAAATGATAAATTACGTAGAGAAAATAATGACGAGATTAAAAATTATAATGACAGTTTTGAGAAGAAACTATTAGCATTTGAAGACAGTTATAAGTCACTTAGTTATAAAAAAGATCAAGTTGATATGGTAAGTTAGAAAATTTAATAATTACTTACTATATTAATTTGATAATTATTTTTATTTGTATTTAATTTATTAATTGATAATAGGAAAATCTACAACTTAAAAAAGAACTTTTAGATCTTAAAATGACAAAAGAAATTGAATACAAAGATCGAGAATCAAAACTACTCGAGGACGAATACCGTAAATACGACTCTACAGTCAAAAACTTCGAACAAAAAGTAAAAATATTAGAAGCAGGCCGAGATGACGCATTATCAAAAAATCAAGGCTTACTCGACGAACTTCAAAAACTCCGAAAAAACTTTACAGATAAAGAAATCGACTACGAAAATAAATTAAATATTCTTATAATGGAAAAGTCAACATTGCAGAAAAATAACTCAACAGTAACTTCCGAAAATAAAAAATTACTCGCGGACATAGCAGTCAAGGATTCAATGATAAATAAAACAAAGAATGATATGTACGAAGTAAATAAAAGCAATGATCAACTATCAAGTTCTTTAAATGAAAAAGTTGAAGAAGCAAAGAATAATTATTATTTAGAAAGAAAGTTATGGGAAAGAGAAAAAACTGATTTAAAAAATTCAATAGAAGAATATAGTAGACAATGCGAAAGTCTAAAATTAAAAATTGCCAAAATAGAATCGGAAGATATTAAAAATAAAGACGCTTTAAAAAAGAACTTTTTTAAAATTTTAGATGATAGTTTTAAAGATAAATACAAAGTATAAATTTTTAAATAATAAAACAACTATTTTAATATTATAATTTATATCAAATTTATATCAAATTTATTATTCATTAGTTAAATTGTATTAATTTAAAATTATAATATTATATTAATTATTATGATAATATAACTTAATTAATAATAAAACATGATGCAAACATTAAAGAATAAAATTATTGAAAGTGATAACCCAGTAGGTGTTAAAAAGACCTCTAATTGGATATTACCCGGGAAAGATTTTGCCTATGGTAAGAAAGACGCAGCTGATCCAGAAGGAGTTGATATAAGTAAATATAATATAATATATTATTTACTAAATCATTTTAATCTTTTTAGTATGTAGAAGCTGGCAAGTTCATCAGCAAACTAAAAAGAAAACACCTCAGCAAGATTTTGTAAAGATAAATAAGATCGCTGTTAGGACAAACAATATTGGACTCGTATTATAATATTATAATATAAAATACTTAACATAAAGACAACAAAAGAATTTCGAAGAACTGTTGATATTAAAAGACAAATTCCTGAAGGAACGAATGAAAGAAAAATTTATTTACCTGGTGAAGAGTTTGTGTATGGTAGAAGGAATAGGTAATATTAATTTAAAATATTATAGAACCCCTACACCTATTAAAGAAATTATTAATTATGACTATGCCAATAGCGCAGAAGTCAATATTCGTCATTCATATGACAGATTCTTAGATGAGGTAAATTACAAACTTAACAATAATTTAACTAACTAATTTTATTAGAAAAGTCACAAAATGAAATTAGTCCCTGCAATAACTAAACATTTCGCAAAATTATTAGATAAAAAGAAAAATATTAAAGTAGTTGACGAAAAAAAAATGTACAAAATGAAAATGTTTGATAACGTTACTTCTAAAGTAAAAAACAATTTAACTAATTTCAAAACTTATAATCCAAATGTTGTTAGAGAAAGAGATAATTTAGATAAATTAATCGAAAAAGTTGAAAGAGAAATAGATGATATCGATAATAGAAAATAAAATTCAAATATATTTATTAATACCATATTATTTAATTTTTAAATAAATATAAATTCTTATAAAATTTATAAAACAAAACATATTTACAAACATATACAAACTTAAATATAAAACATATTTACAAACTTTTTAAATTATTAATTTCAATTTATAGTGTTTTAACTTTTATCATATTAGCATTATATCATTTATCTATTTAATTATGAGTTTAAATAAACAACTATATTAATTTTAATATATCTTCGATTTCCTCTTGTGTAAAGTTTTTAATTTTCGAGTCTTTAGCACTAATAATACTCATTTCTATATTCTCCTTATTAATCTAAAATACAAATAAATATTTGTTAACAATATATTTATATATTAATTACCTTTTGTTCCATATTGTCTTTAATAATTTTAGCAGCAAGTAAATAGGCTTCTCTTAAAGTCATATCTTCTTTATATTGCTCTTGTAAAGTTAACATACCATTAGCACCACCTGACCCAATTGAACAGGCCTTGAATCTAGTATAATTACCACTTGGATCAGTTTTATACAATAATGGTCCCATATCTCGGTCAATTCCGGCAACGAGTAAGGCACATCCATAAGGTCTTGATACTCTTTTTTTCTCTTCTTTATCCTTGTCTTTCTTTTTTTCTTTTTCAGCAAAACCTAATGCTAAATCGCAAACACTAATTGCGATTGATTCTACAGGCATTTTTTCGTTAAAAGTAAACCAGTGATTAGCAGCTTCGACTCTAGCTGTTTCCATTAAGGCTCTAGCGTCGGAAAGAAGTCCGGAATAGGTACAGATTACATTATCTTCAACCTTAAAAATTACTAAATTATCTTACTTTATATATTTTTTCAATTGATGAAGGAATTTGAAGTTTACTTAAGATTTTCTTTTCGGCTGCTAGAACAATACCTTCATTACATTGGATACCTAAACTGGTCCAACCGTCATTAACTGCTTTCATTGCATATTCTACTTGAAAAAGTCTACCTTGACTAGAGAAGGTATTAACACTTCTGTCATATTCATTACTAAAATTTAAAAAATTGAATTAACTTATCAAACATTTTATTTATATAATATAATTATAAAATTAGTTAATTAATATAAAGAATTTTATATAATTGTAGAAGTTAATTAATTCCAATATTATGTTTTATATTAAAAATATTTTTTAACATGAATTGAGCTAGATTTATAATACTTTACATATAGTATTATTGTCTTTGTAGATTATTATATTTCATATTTATTATATTAATTTGTGTAACTAAAAATATTCAAACTTTTCATCTTCTTGAAATTTCTTTTTCATTTTCTTTTTAGTTTCTTCATCCTCTTGAGGATATTGATAAGTAGACGAAACTGGTGTATCTACTTTAACAATAGAATCATCTAGAAATTCTTGTCTTTTTAATTCATATAATATCAAATGTGACAAACCCGACCAAGCATTCTTATGTGCTTTTTTTATTTCATCTTCATCAGTTAGATTTTTAAATTCGTGATAGTCTTCAATAACCGCTTCACGAATTTCCTTTCTTTTAATACTCGGGTAGTTTTTTAATAAAATAAGTGATTTTCTATATATAAGTAAAATTGGAAGCTCTTTTATATTATCTAAGTCCTTAAGTGAAACCTTTTTCATTTTTAATTAAAATATTCTTAATATTCATATTTAGGATAATATTATAATTAAATTTAATAGCTGAATTAATATGAATAAGTAAATTAAATTTTAAAGCAAGTCAAATTACTATATAACTTTATGAGTTTATAACTATTAATTTGATTATTTATAAAATAAAAACAATAATATGTCTGAACAGTTAACAGAAGAAAAAATAGCGGAATTTAAAGAAGCGTTTGAGATTTTTGATAAAGATAAGGATGGAAATATAACTATAAAAGAACTAGGAGAAATTATGAAAAACTTAGGACAAAGTCCAACTGAAGGAGAACTCAACGATATGATAAACGAAGTAGACGTAGATGGAAACGGTAATATTGACTTCAGAGAATTTCTTGGGTTAATGGCAAGAAAAATGAGAGACGCTGACACTGAGGAAGAATTAATCGAAGCGTTTAAAGTATTTGATAAAGACGGCAATGGACTTATAACAAACGTAGAATTAAAACATGTTATGGTTTCCTTAGGTGAAAAAATTACAGACGAAGAAATAGATGAAATGATAAAAGAAGCCGATCAAGACGGAGATAATGCGATAAGTTATGATGAATTTGTTAGAATGATTACTAATAAGTAGGATATGATATATAATTAAATTATAAATATAGTAAAAGGAAGAAATTATGAATATTAATATAAAACAACTAATAATATTTATCATAATATCATTTAAATTGTTAATTTATTTAATTTAATAAACAATATATGAAAAACGAAAATGGCAGTGAAAATAACAACAATAATAGTAATACTAACAATAACAATATGAACAATATGAATAATAACAATTCTCAATTGGAGAAAAAAATATTTTCAATCAAAATTCATAAGAAAAACAATAATTCCAATAATAACCCTAACAATTATTCTAGTAATAATATTCCTAACTATCCGAATTACGAGCAAAAAAGTCTCTTCGTTAATGATTTTATAATGGATACTTCACTAACTAAAGGGAAACAAAGCCAACAACCGTATAATTACACACTACATTCAAATAAAAATAAATCGTTTACTTTTATTGGTTCAAAAGACTCAAAATATTTAAACACAAGTATAAGTAAAAAGTTTGATGAGTCATACTTGAATAGAAATAAAACGTCTTATTTTAAAATAAAGCATATAGGTAAAATAAAAACTAATATAACTAATCTACTAATCTACTAACTTATTTAACTATTATAAATATTATAACTTATATAACTAATTTAGCTGAGAATAAATCAAAATTTCAAAATTACACATCGAATAAACTTAACTTATCTAATTATGAAATAACAGAAGGAGAACGTGTTTATAGAAGAGGAATAGCTTTATTAAATCAAAAAGAACAAAAAATAGAAGAAACAAAGAAGAAAATAAATCAAGAAAATAATCGACTCTGTACGTATACTCCTTCGATTAATAAAAAATCAATTCATATGTCAGCTAAGGTAAATAGAAACTAATAAATAAGTTAATATAACATAACATCCATAACATCGTAATCAACATTTATATTATTAATATTTATATTATTTAGAATATGTATAATGAAAACAGCTTAAACAAAACAACGTTTTCTTATGAACAGACTTTAGATAAAAGAATAACTTATTCAAGATCAGCATCAAGGAATACAGGCTTTAAAAAGAATAAAACAGGAAACTCATTCTTTACTGAAAAGATTAGATTAGAACAAGAAAACACAAATACAAATTTAAATAATATGACTGAAGATATTAACAATAATACTACTGAAGAAAATCGAGAACAAACAGATTTTAGTAATAAAAGTACTCAGTTACCTAAAGTAATACGAACACAAAAGGAGATTGAAAATATAACACTTAAATTATATACTGATTCTAAAAATTATGAAAATAAAAAGGAAGAACTAAGAAAAGAGCACTTTTCCAACACATGTCCATTTACTCCGTATATTCAAGATAAAAGTATTCCTAATGTAAGGAATTTTTATGGAAGGCTTCAAAATTGGGTTGAAAAGAGAAATAACAATACAATAAAGTAAGTTATTGTTAAATAAATTGAATTATTATATAATTTTTATATTATATTATTATAAGGAATTTGAATGAGTCATCACTTGATAAGAAAACTGGTCAGGGATACTTTACTCCTAAATTAATGTCGGGAAAATTTTCGTTAAAAGTAGTAAAAACAATTAATTAACATATTACTATCATTTAACTATAATATGACTATATAACTAATTAAATCTATTTAATTTTAGAATAAAATAGCTGTTATTAATGAACCTGATAAAAAATTCAATGATCTATACGAAGTCTCCAAAACCCAAGAGAAGAAAAAGAAAAACTTAGTTGAGATGCAAAATAAAAACTTCAAAGATCACAGCAATCAAAGCAATACTGATTCTAAGTCTCAAAAAATTCATGAAGAAATTAAACATAAAGTTTTTAAAAAGATATTTGATTTACTTGATACTAGAGATAAGAATAAAATATATGGAAATACTATTGACATTTCTGTTTTACCTGATAATATCAAAAGAATAATTGAACCTTTAATTCTTGAATTAAGAGACCAAAATGAAACATTAACAGGAGAAGAATTTGTATTAGCTTGTGAACATTTATTTAAGGTAATGCAATTAAGAGACAAAAATCAACTATTTGAATTTTATTTTGATAAAGAAAGTAAAACTAATTTGAAGAAGACTAAAAGAAATGAGTCGTTTACATTTAAAGTATGTTAATTTGTATTAAATTAATACTTAAATATTTAATTATAATATTTTTAGCCTAAGATTAACAGTTATACTCCAAATTTTAAAATTCAAAAGTACTTATATGAAGATAATAATGGAAAAGTAAATGAAATTAATATGAAATTAATTAACAGTGAGCATGAACATTTAGGTCAGGTTGAGCAACAATATTAGTTTTGAGTATTATTTATTTAGTTTACATTTTTTTAATTTTAAATAATTTTAATAAATTGTTAAATCAAATTTAATAACTTGATTAAAATTTATTAATATATAAAATCTAGAAATTTGATATATAAATATAATTGATACCTTATTATTTACTATAATTAGCAATTACTTGTATATAAGTAATATTTATATTATCAAACTTAAGTATTTTAGTTATTATTATATAGCATTAATTTAACACTTTTTAAGTGTATTAATAAATAAATATTCAAATAAATATCAAGAGTGATCTCTTCCATAATTCTAATTCTCATTAATGATTATCTATATCGCTTATTCTAAAAATAATAATTATTGTTATTGCTATAAATATTATACCTTTAATAAACTTCCTCCATCAGCTTCAACATTAACATTATCATTGTCATTTTCCTTATCATTTTCTAAAATATTTAATTGGATCGTTGAAGCTAGCGGTAACATCTCACTTATTCTTGAATATCTTTTAAACTTATAATCATCCTTTTGACTTAATGTTGTTTCTAAATCTTCTATTTTTTCTGCATACTCTTTATTATCCTTTAATCTTCCTGTTCTTTCTTTATCAAGCTCATTATTCAATGTTTCTAACTTTGATTTCAAATTTTCAATAAAATTATTTGCTTCTTGTAATGACTTACTATCATTAACTCTTAAATCTGCTTCTAAATTTAATTTATCTTTTAAAAAATCAATCTGTGAGTTAAATTCTAAACTTTCCTTTTGTAGCTTTGTCAACTCTTTTGTTACTTTGATCCTACCTTCTTTTTCAAAATTAAGCTCTTCATTATGTTTAGCTTCAAGCATTTTTAAATGGTTAATTCCATTATTAAGCTCTAGTAGCTCTGTAGCTAAATCCTCATTTTCTTTTTTATAATGTTCTGTAGTCTTATTAAGCTCACTTTTTATTACCTCAGCTTGGGATTTAAGATTAAAATTAATAATTTGAAGATCATTTATGTCTTTATTGACTTTCTTTCGTTCATCACGTTCTATATCGATCTCCTTTTTGAGTAGTTCAGAATCAGATTTTAACTTTACAACCTCTTCCTTGAGCTCTTGTAATTCCTAGGTAACTTTTAACTTACCTTCATTTTCAAATGTAAGTTCATCCTTAAGTTTATCCTCTTTTATTTTAAATAGAATAATCTGAGTGTTAAGATCTTGTACTTCTGTTAGGGCAGTTATTTTAACCTCTTCAATGTTATTGATATTAGTTTTCAATTGTTCTATTTGAGATTTAAGATAAACATTATTGTTTATAAGCTCATGAATTTCTTTATCGTCTTGCTTACGTTCTTCTTTTACTAAAAATAGTTCTTTTTTTGCTGCTTCAAGTTTTGATTTTAAACTTATTAATTGTTCTTTATTTTCTAATATTTCAACAGCCTCCTTTTCGTTTATAGATTTAAGATTATTGATTTGATTTGTATAATATTTATTATCTTTGTCATGTTGAGCTTTAATCGTTTCTTGTTGTGAGTTAAAATTGTTAATTTGATTTTGTAGTCCTTCTAATTCTTTTTTGTGACTAAGTTGGAGGTTAGTTAGCTCAGCCTATAATTTTGATTTAGTATAAATTTTAATTGTTAATAAGTTTTAAGTTTTAAGTGTTAAGTAGTGTTAATATGATTTATTAGTTAATGTTAGTTAATGCTTAAATGCTTTATTATTTTAATAATACCTTTAATAAATTATGTTGAGTATCTAATTGAGGATATAATTCATTTTTGTATCTGAGATATTCTCTTTGATTTTGTTCTGCGTAGTTGTGAGCTAAGTCAAATTTTGCTAAATTACAGGCCATTTTATTAATTGAAGATTAATTATTTAATTTTAAATTTGAATTTAAAAAATTACTTATTTTTTATGTATTTAAAACATTAATATTGTAAATTATTTATTATTCCCTTTAATCATATTTAGTATTATGACATTCACTTAA
>Ga0100378_1005452_pt1 | contig 11669 bp, 19 predicted proteins | sample CryGeymeta201502_FD_81535 | JGI IMG/M metagenome (GOLD analysis project Ga0100378, IMG submission 81535) | Groundwater microbial communities from Crystal Geyser aquifers in Utah, USA - Crystal Geyser metaG 2015-02 | ecosystem: Environmental > Aquatic > Deep subsurface > Groundwater | place: USA...
TAAACCGCAAATACCGACATACCTTCTATCCAGTGCATGTGGTGTTCTGCGGGAAGCTTTACAGTGGTTTCCATATCAATCGCGAAACAAAGGGTTGGCCCTATGAACGCAAGAGCTTCTGGACATGGAATCCAGATGCCGTGCGCTCTTATGCCCAGGAAAACGACATCGAAATCGATGAAGGCAAAAATAGCAGCCGAAAGACCTGGATTCATGGAATCATGGGACGCAGTCAGGTCGAAACAGCCCTGCTTTCTCTTGAAGACTGGATGACTCCGGTCAAGCTCGACGGCAATGCATTGGATTATATCATTTCCGAACGCATCACTATTGCTGCGCGCAAGACATGGGAACCGGAACGTTCAGACAAAATGAACTGGGAAATCGATCAACCAACACTCGGAGAAATCGAATTTGCAAAGGCTGTTGATCCTTACACAGCGTTTCAGGAAATCTCGATGTGGATCGGAGGTGTCATCCCCCGAAATGGACCGGAAGTCGTAGAAATCACTGACAACCGGATCAAGATCGAGAAGCATGGTTTCCATCATCCGACTTCGTTCCGCAAGGCAAAGAGCAAGTAAGACGCCCGCGTCGTTTTGATCATTCAAAAATACAGGAGATATTTAACATGCAAGCTGAACTATATCCCGAAACAATCGCGCGGCCCAAGCGCTCAGACAAGCTGATCATCGAGCAGGCAGCTAAAAAGCATGCTGAAGAAATCGCCAGACAAATAAAAGACATCGACGCTGAAGCTTTAGCAGAAGACCTTGTGGAGCATTATCGCTCTTACCAGAACGGCTACGATCTGGCCAAGGATCTCGAGCGAGAGGGATACGAAATCGATGTCGAATTCGTCAATCTGCTCGATGACTTTGATTATGCAGTCGGATCCGCACAGCGAGACGCCGAAAAGGAGTGGGTTCAAAAGGTAGGGTTCACCCCGGAATTCAAAGTCGGAGATCATGTCGACATGGGGAAAGCCTACGGCAAAAATAACGAACGCTATGGCTTTGTCAGCGAAATCAAAATGGAATCAGCTGAATACTATGTAAAATCCAATAGTGATTCAGGCATTTCCTACGTCATCAAAGCTGAAAACCTCAAGCCCTATAATCCCGAAGAAAACGCAGAGAATTGATGGTCCAACAATATCGGGACGGTCAATCAGAAATTGTCCGTAGCAATATCACCGCAGCCATTCTCTCTCTAACCAATGCGTGGATGGCTGCGGGCAGAATACAAACCATATCAGAGATTGGTTCTGGACAGTGCTACGACTTCTGCGATGAGATCCAAGAACGCTTAGTCGGTATCACTGGTATAATTCGCTGTGAAACAGAGGACTGGTGGATCGACACATTCAAAGTCGATATCGACAAGCTAAAGGCTGCAGGACAAATGCCGGCAGAATGGGAAGGCATCCAGAACCTTCCGGGTATAATTGGTTCAGCAACACACGCATGGATCAGCTGGAACAATATTCATTTCGATGCCACCGCCCCTGAGGGGAGGGACCGATTCCTCGATATACCTTTTTTCCGCGATCAGATCGAAAAACAAGCAGGAAATACACATGGACCTCAAGAAGCTCATTGAACGGATCAGGGCACTACGGTCCAAGACCATTGAAAATGGATGCACCGAGGAAGAAGCTGCATCCGCTGCCGAGATGATCGCAAAGCTACTCGAGCGCTATAATATTAGCATCGAGGAATGCGATGTCCGCGAAAACAAGTTCAATCAACAAAGTCATACCCAGGATGATCTGGTCGGCCGCCGGCTTTACATTATCGCCGACGCAATCGCCTATCTGATCGAAGTAAAATACTGGATACAAAGACCTGGCGAAAAGCCCAAGATAACCTTCTTCGGTTTTGAACATGAGGTCGAAATTGCATCCTATCTCCTCGATATCTGCCGAAATGCCATAGAGACACAGTCAGAACGAATAGAGCATGAAAACAGACTGCTTCGAGAAAATGTGAGGCGCCGCAAGACGATTGCGTTCATTGATGGAATGACCGATCGCCTTGCAGAACGGATAAAGGCGCTCAAGCCAGCACCTCAAACCGGCACTGGACTTATTGTCTTGAGAAATACCCTGATCGAAGCAGAACTGAAAAAGCGGGAAATCAATCTCGAAGACACCAGAACCCGGGATGCCTATAACCTCGATGAAAATTACGGGCGCGGGATTTCGGCCGCAGATAGAGTCGCACTCAACCAAGGCTTGCGCGGACCAGGCAATGTCCGAAGGGTAAAGTAACCGAATGAGCGTCAAAGTCCCCAAAAGAGACAGGGAAACAGGGCCCGCACCTCTGATCTATGAAACGACCCGAGCTTATCTGCTGAACATTCTTGCCCAAGGAAAGGATCTCGAGACATTTCTTGGGCACTGCAAGGTCCAGAGTTTGTCCAAAGATGAAATCATCAAGAAGATCGAAAGCGGACTAACAGGAGATATCGATCTCAATCTGAGGGCTTATGATTATCTGGACAGGTCCTGCCAAATCGAAGCACGAAAAGTCGAATTGGAATTGCTCCAAAATATCGGGATAGCACCAATTTTCCTCATGGCACTGCTGCTGGCACTAGGACCAAATAATCAGTCTTCGGATTTCATGAATCAGGAAAGCTGCAACGAACGCGGTTTGCTCCAGATACGTGCGCCCAAAAACTGTCCACCCAAAAAGGCTTTCAACTCAGGGCTAATCCAAAGAAATGGCGTTTGGAATCTCGAAATCGAAATACCAATCAGTGACAATCTAACCTGGACCAGCACTTATCAAAAGATCGACGAAGACAAAGCAATAAGCATCTACCTATGGAAGAACCATCTTCCTGCGATCATAGAATCAGCATTTTGTGAAAAGCCATTGAAGCGGATCATCTCCCATACAATCATTGACGTTTATGATCTGATCGTAAGGAAAATAGAAACACAAGGTGATAACATGATCTTCACCGTAACTGATTCGAGTCCAAAATTATCTCTGTCTGAAGCCAGCATCTTCTTGCCTGTAAAATATCTCTGACATAAACAGAAAAAACGGTAATCTGCTGCTTGAATGGATGATTTCATCCTATAAAGAAGACCTATCCCTATGAAAGGCCTTTTATGATCTCTCACGAAAACTCAGAAAACCATAATGATCATCATGATGATGAAGAAATGATCGGACGCCCTAACTGGGACGATCGCGAAAATAATGAAGATGATGGTGAAAACGAGGAAGACGACGAGAAAGAAAAGGATGTCATCGAGAGCACTGATAATGCCGCTGACAAGGGCGAAGCCAATTCGCAGATCACAACATCGGTAGAAACTGCAATTCAGGCAACCAAAATCTATCCTTCCGAAGAAGAAGACGATTACAGGCCGATTGGTTCAGTCTTCGACTCAGAAGATGAGGATGAAGAAGCAGATCATCGGTTTACACCTGTCACAGGTCTGGAAATAAGCGAAGCAAGCGACCCTGAAGACGAGCTTCCGATCGTCCCCGAAGAAAACAACGAAGATGAAGGCGAATTTGCTGACGATTCAGGGGATCACGATGACGGTATGTCTCCATACGTGGGAGAAGAGCTCAGCAATCCTGTGGCGCTTGAAATCAGTCTTGAAGGTGACATCCATATCGATGAATCGCTGATGTCAGTGGCAGATGTCGATCCCGTCATATTCGAAGATATTAAAGTCGATGGCCGCTGGATGGATGAAGTAGCGCTGGTAATCGAGCGCTGGAATGGACTGTCTGCTACCTATGCCGGCAGTGAAGTTTTCAAGACGGCCCTGATTCTCCCGGTTGTTGCAGCTCTCGGCTACGATGCCTTCAATCCTGAAGAAGTCGAGCCCATCGAAAGCGAAGCGGGCAAACACGAAGGCTATCTGATCAAGGGATACCGCGGTAGCTTCGTAGCAATTTTCGATGATTCGGATATCAGCGAAAATGATAAGGACAAACCATGTCTGCTCACACACAAGGATCGCTTCGGCATCGGCGTGTGGATCGAATCAGAAGATGGTCAGGGCAGATGGGAATCTGTCGTGGAAATGAAGCTCGATGACAATGCAAACATCAGCGGCCTGAAGTTCCTCCACAAAGATATGTTCGACAAGGGCGCTCTGGAAGAACTGGCAAGCCAACTGCACGGCGATCAGGAATATATTCTGGAAGCCATGCGCAAGATCATCGAGCGACCTGGCGCCGGATTTGTAAGTGATGTTCGTGGACTTCTTGAAGAAGAAGGTCATGAAAATGTCAGCATGCTTGAAGAACGTATTTCTGTTTTGACTGCCAAGCTTCTTAACGGAGGTGCCGAAGCGGATGCAAAAATAGCCAGTCTTGCCGAAGAAGAAAAGAGCGGCGAGGATGATGACGGGAAGGGCCGTCCGATGACGCCGGCTGAAGTTCAGGCGTTTGATGCGATCAAGGAAATCTGTTCACCAGAAATCTCCGGTGATCGGATCTTTGCTCGTCCGGGCAAGGCCTATCTTGCAGTTCTGCTCGATGACAACAATCGCAAGACGATTGCGAGACTGCACTTCATGGCAGCTTCGAAGAAATATATCGGTGTATTTACCGGCCGTGAAGAAACCAAGCATGCAGTTGCACTGGGATCCGATGTGGCTGAGCATTCCGAGGCTTTGCGTGCAAGAGCAGCCGAGCTTGATCCGGAAGCATTCAGCAACTGAAATCACTCACAGTGAAAAAATGGAAGGGGCTGCAGAAATGCGGCCCCTTTTTTTTTTACATCTAAAACGAAGCTCGGAAAACCCCGAATAATCATAAGGAACATTGGAAGTGCTCAGGAGCGGAAAAGAGCGCTTTTAGACAAAGACGATGAAACTCAAAAAAGGAAGAAAACATGACTGCAACCACACCTACCATGGCACTCATCAATGCCAATGTAATCATGACGTTTGAAAGTGGCCCTCAAGCTTTCTTCGATGTCATGGTAACAGTTCCCGTAGCAGAAAAAGATGTCATCGCGTTCGAGGACATCGAAACCGATATCGCTGAACAAATCATCGGACAAACGCCAAACGACCATGATCTGTCAGAACTGGTCAAGATATCGCTGTGCTACACGGGAAGAACCGGTCTTAGCGGGCAGGAACTGGATGGAGACACAGCCAAAAAAGTCGACACGCTGATCGAGTTTCTTGTTCGCCACGATGCCAAGTATTACTTCCAGCCCGATCAGCGCGATGACTATGAACAGCGTATCGTCGATCGCACAGGTGTTGCAAAGGAAACCCAGAAAATCGGGTCTTAGACATGACGGAACCAAAAATCTACAAATGGGATAGCAGCCTTCTCATGCAATATCGCAAAGGCGATCTCATTGCCCTGGCAACTTCGGCCGATGAAGCTCGCGAAAAACTGCGTAGTGGATTTGACGATTGGGCAAAAGAAAACTGCGAGTATGAATGGGCCGAAGCTCATGGCCTGTGGGGGGATGAGATCGATACCAGCAATCTCGACAAAAGACGTAAGGTATTTGAAGAAGACCTTGCTGCTGAACCAACTGTCCATGAAACCTTGTGGATGTCAGGAAGCGAATGATGCGTAAAGACATCAGCCTGAAAGCTGCCATGCTGAGTGGAACAGTATTGACGTATCCAGCTGTTGAGCGGAATCACTTTTTCGAAAGGATTTCAGAAAACAATGATAGCGAATCTGAATCCGGATATACGTTCTGGGACTAGGCCTAAGCAGATATTGTGATTTCAAAGACAGATTCAAAAAATACCAATGATGTCAACATCGAATGACCTATAAAATTTGCAAAAACTAAAAAATACAGGGTTGATCACAGTAAAAACACCCAATAGACAATAGGGGCATTTCCGGCGGATCTTTGTTCAACCGAGCGCCAGATGCTGTAACCGGCGGAAATCACTGAAGGCCCGGAGCAATCCGGGTCTTCCTCGTTTTATCGGTCCTATCCAGAAAAATAACCCGAAGCTTGGAGGCTGAAGGAAGTCTCCAGATGAAGGAAAAAAAGATGGGAAATCTTGCTATTGACGGCACCATCGTCAACCTGTGTGCGGTGCATGGGCTAAGCCCGCGACAAACAGCAGATCTGATCCTATCCGCTTCCAAATATGCCCCGGATACAGAAACAGGATTAGCAGGACTTCTGTCTTCCGACATAGGAGCAAATCTGTGCAGCGAGATATCATGTCAGAAGGTTAAAGTTGGAGATTCGCTTTATCTTCTTGCACGCGAAAGAATCACGCGCATCGAAAGTGCAATTCAGCATCTCAATGATGATCCTTCACATAGTCTGACTGATTGGGACTGGGAAGAATCATCGCACAGAAAGCTCAAGCCCAAAGAAATCATTGAAGCGCTCGAGCATGTAATATCAAGACCGACGCCGCAAACCGATAAGGACATACTGCTCGATGCAGAGCGGTTCTTGCTGAAGTCAGGACTGTATTTTGATTCCAGGGTTCCCAGAAACAAGGCGACCACATATCAGGGCAAGCCCAGCATAAAAATTGATATCACTGAAACCAATGCAACAATCAGAGTGGATATCAACGATAATACTATTTCGAGAAACAACATTACCGGCAAAATCACAGTGGGTTTGATAAACGAAATTCCGGAAACAATAAGGCAGTCCATTTCGAAAAAATGCGACAGATCTGACCTTGCCGTAGAGGTAATCGACTGGGACGGATTTAGCGGACCATATCCTTCAAGGTTGTGTGCAATAAAGACAACATTTGAATATCAGATGACCGGTTTCTCTGAAGAAATAATCCAGATCGTAATCGATACCGGATGCATCGAAATAGACTGTGAAACCGGCGCCATTCGGGAAAAAATACCATCCTCAACTCAAGGCTAAATGGTTCCGACATGAAATCATTCCGATAAAAACACAAGGAAACCAGCTTATGAATCTGTTCGAAATCTTGATCTTCGCTGCAGGCGCTCTGTGCATTATCGCAGGGTTCTATGTCGAAGCACCTTTTTATCCGCCTGGTGAAGGATATGCAAAAGAAGCTTCCGCTAACAAGAAGCAGATGGCGCTTCTGGCTATCGGATCTCTGGCGCTCATTATCGGTCTTCTGGAAATAGCGACAAAATAAACGAGAAACATCATGAAGACGCTTATAACCGGGCATAGGCTTTTCAAGCTCGAAGCCTATGACATTGAATGGATCAAGCTCGCCATATCGGAGGTTCTGTCCGATAGGGATGCGCCTGTGTCCTATGGCTACTCGGGCATGGCCAGCGGCGTTGATCTGTGGTTTTGCCAAGCCTGCATCACACTCAATGTCCCCTATGAAGCCTGCGTTCCGTTCGAAGAGCAGTCTCTCGAAATGGATCACGAAGAAAGCGTCTTACGCGACTATCTCATCTCTGCTGCCAATAAGACCAGCTATGTAAGAAATCGCTATATGGTCGAAAAAGCGCAGGCCGGCATAGCTGTCTGGGATGGCAACAAGGGCGGAACACATAATGTCGTCCAGCAAATGGTCGAAGCCCACAAACCATTCTGGTGGATTAATCCAGTAGCTCAGAAAATCTGGCGCTGCTTTTGATGAATATATAGGAAAAATAATGACTGATTATGATTTCGCACTGAAGGACGATAAAACTCTAACAACCAATAACTGGAAGACGACGGACTGGATCCGAAACAATGCTCCAGAAGTTGAGGGAAGCGTTACAGGCTCAAACTACGCAACGATTACAGACAAGCCTGAAACAATAAACTCTCTGTCCCAAAGGCTGATAGCTGCAGGCTTTGCGGGAAATCTGGAAAAGCCGGCTCCCTATCCCGGGAAAGAAGCAGACAAGGCGCTGGATCGTATTATCCAGCGAGGGTTTCAGGTCTTTAGAAATGGCGATATTGTTATTCCCGAAGGACACGATCTCACGGAAGAAGATCAAAGTGACTTCGACACTATCAAGGCCTTTTATGGCCATTCAAAACTTGTCTGAAGATTTTTTCCTGAAAAGTGGAATTTACAGGAATTAGAATTCAGGATGGAAAAATATGCTTAGTGGGAACACCAAAGTCTGGCTGCTTGATACACTTGGACAAAGCAGTCAAATGGACAAGTTCCTTAGCGGTCTTGGAGTAAATACGGAAAACTCCGATTCGGCTCTGGTTGCAATCGAGAAAGGCCTTTCCGGAGACAGCGATCTTCGACAAGGTGCTGCGGATTATCTTGCACAAATACCCGAAGGCAAGAGAGCCTGGAGGATCGATCACGATCTGCTGAAATTCAACGGAATCGACCCCGTCTTTGCGATGGCACTGCTTCATTCTTTTGGCCCATATAGCCACACCGGGGATTTTATTGATGATGATGCCGAAGAGGTCAGAGGCCTGTTCAGCATCTTGCCTTCCTCATCACAAGGTTACGAGGGCAGAACAACCTTATGCCTTGTCCTAGAGGACGGAGCGTGGGAATTACAGGTCAATATCGTCATCGCCGCCAATGTCTGCTGGCGGACCGATTTCAGGGGCGATACCAATCACAATGGCCCGGATATCCTCATTGAGGAAAAACAAATTCCCCTGACGATCGCAGCTGCATCTGCCAATAAGCCACTTGCAGCCTTCATGAATCATCCGTTCCTTGATAGGTATCCACTCGTTGCAAGCAACATCAGAGTCGAAGAACCGGATATCATCATCGACATTGAAGGCGCCAATATCGCAATGAATCTTAACGATCTGATCGCTGCAGCATAATTACCAACATCAGGAAGAATTACCTATGAAGACCATCAAGATGCTTATTTTCCTGTGCATGCTCGCTGTAACTTCGACAGCTTCAGCCGAACCTGTCGATCGCTGGTGGTCCGGTTGGGGAATGGGTATCAGTGAATACGGATGGTCAGGGAGCGACGGCAGCAACATCTACATTACCTGCGATAGCGATAATAACGTCGGCCTTAGCGTTGCCATCCGCGGCGAAAGCCCGGACGCTGACAGCGACGTCCTATTCAAGGTCAATGGGCAGGAAATCCGATTCTGGACAACCAAGGATGGCAGCATCGAAATGCAAAGCCGTGTCTCAATGAACAATCTCTATTTTCTGTTCGACGAATTGAAGGCCGGCAACAAGCTTGAGCTGAGCTTCAACGGGAAATCCAAGATGTTCCCTCTCAAAGGTAGCGCAAAAGGTCTTGGATCGGAACTTTGCGAATAAGGATAGATATGCAGAATTCTGATGAAAATACCAAAACCCCCAAAGGCTAAATGGCGAACACCCGAGGAACCTGAATTCGATTCATACGGACGCCGAATCCGCATTCTTCATCCGCCGGAACTCAAGGAAAAGCTGGTGGCACAGCAAAATGGCCTGTGTCACTGGTGCAAACGCCCTTTCAACAAAATACCTGAAGGCGAGACAGATCTGAGGCCATCTTCTTGGATGGCGACATTCGAGCATGTCGAAAAGTTTGCAGAAGGCGGCATCGATGGAGAGCCCAATCTTGTCGCTGCCCATGGCAAGTGCAACCACGATCGGGATAAACCAAAGAAATCAAAAGTTCGCAACAAGGATAAAAGCGATGCAAACAAGTCTGATCCAGCCGTTCAGCGATGAATATATCAAACAAGAATCAGAGCGTCAGCTCAATCGCCCGGTGGAAATCCAGAAAACCCATATTTCCCTGGTGCGTGCAGGTGATACCGTCTTCCATGATGGCAAGGTAAAGACTGTCTGCCCTGGGAATCTGACTTACGACACTTTCATGGAGCACCGCCTATTCGGGGACAGCTACATCCTCGGAAGAAAGCCCGTGCAGCGGGTAATCATGGGGCTTATTAACCAGTGAATGAAGATCAATGATAATTGTAAAAATTCTTGCTCTTTCAGTGGCAACTTTGTGCTTCCTTTTAGCATTGTCTGAAAATTACCCCGAAGATTACGATAAAATTAAAATGGCTCATTTCTACTGCAAGACAGATATTCTCACGGTCGTTGGAGTGATCGCATCGGCCGTATTAATGATCGCAATAGCAACAACACAGCCAGTATAGGATTCAAAACAGTCCTAGTCCCAATTCATTGAAATATTACTCCATAGATCAAATTCAAAAATCCAAGGATAAATCATGAAACTTATCGATGCGATTCATCAGGTAGAACGTCCACAATCGGATAATCCCTACGAGTTCTGCTCACCAATCAGCAAGATTGCCACAAACCTCAACGTTATGGATTTTGACGAGGAGCCCGATGAACTGACAGACAGGCTGAAATCATATCCAGTTCTGGAATGGTATTGCACTGATGAACGTGTAGGCCTCTATGCCATGTATCTGGATGGTGAAGCTGTCGGCTGTCACTACCGCAACGGCCGCAAATCAAATTTGGAAATCCAATGGATCTCAGTGGAAGCTGCTCAAAAGACCCGGGATGTCATTCTTAGTTACATCACCCGCAATGATGATTTTGATCTCATCAATCCCGAACAAGAAATCGGCGACGATCATGCTGTCGCATTTGTTGGCCAGGCAATCGATGATGAAGGCCTGTATGAAGGCCGGCCGGTAAAGGCCCTGATCTGGTATGACCACCACAGCAATCAGGATACACCTGAAAACTACCGGAAAGAAGGCAAGCCTTATACGGTTGCCGTTTCATCAAATGATCCCAGAGCCAATTGCGTGCTGGTCCAAGATGGAGAGGAACAGCAGATCATCCCGATCAGAGATTTCAAGATCCCCTTCAAGCTGAAGAAGTAAGGAATCACAGGTGCAAGCAAGAAGGAGATGACATGACACCATCTGAACTTCTTACTTTGGGAATTCAGGCTTTGTGCGCCAGCTCGGCATTTTTCATCGTTGGGATTTTCTACCACAAAGGCCAAGCCAGAAAGACGATGATCCTGATGGCAACCGGAAGTGTAAGCATACTCTTCGGTTTGCTCGTTATTCAGGATGCATCCCTCTGATCAAATCAATTACGCCAGATTGAGGCCAATCTATCATCACAAAATGCAAAAGGGTTCCATATCATGAGAAGAGATGTCACGCTTATTGACAACGAAAGCGGTGTCAAAGTGCTCGCAGCACTTGATCAAATGGACGACGCAGAAATTGTCGAATGTCTCAGAAATGCACTTAAGCGAAAGCTCGAACACGATGTAGGCCCAGTTCCGGAAGATGACAGCCTGCCTTCTAGGATGGAACGGTTCTTCGATAACATTGTAGATATTCAGCCTGAAGAAAAGCCACTTTCCAATGAAGTGGTTATCGAACTCATCGATGATATCATCAAGACACTGGAAGAATTCGCCAAGGACCCGGAAAGCGAGCGCGAAGGTCTGGTCGAAATGTATTCCGAAGATGCTGAGGGATTCGTCCAGATGAAGTCACTGATTCTGGAAGGCAAGATCAAGGAAGCTATCAAGCTTCACCGGAATATGGACTCTTCTCCCAGAGACAGGCTCTGGGGCAGAAACTACAAGGAAGCCTTCCAGCTTGGCTACTGGCTTGCTCAATAAAATCATTCACATTTCTGCGAAAACAAAGGACAAAAACATGCGTAATGTAAACATCAATGCCGGCTTTTCCCAATCAGGCGAAACCGATGCTGATCGCTGGGCCCAGCTTAATGAACAATGCGGTGGCGATAAGCCGATTCGTGACGCGTTGGGATATCTGTCACTCTGGAA
>Ga0100378_1005458_pt1 | contig 11666 bp, 13 predicted proteins | sample CryGeymeta201502_FD_81535 | JGI IMG/M metagenome (GOLD analysis project Ga0100378, IMG submission 81535) | Groundwater microbial communities from Crystal Geyser aquifers in Utah, USA - Crystal Geyser metaG 2015-02 | ecosystem: Environmental > Aquatic > Deep subsurface > Groundwater | place: USA...
ATAGTATTCAACTAAATTTGAATAAAAAATCCGGATATTACGGAATGAATATTAATATGCCAGAAGATAAGAATTATAGCCATCTTAATATGAATTATTTGAATAATAGTAACAATATACATAATTTGAATAATAATTCAATAAATAATAACTTGATGAATTCCAAAGATATTACAATTATTAAAAATGAAGATGATTCAACTGATGAAAATTTCCATGAATTAAAAATGATGATGAAAAATGTATTTGAAATATGAATAAAAAAGATAATTATATAATAAAGTTATTTGGTTTTTATATTAAATATTAAAATCTTAATAAAAAATATCTTAAATAGTACAATTATCTTATTTATATATTAAATCGAAATAGTTATGTTATAAGTTATTAATTATCAATATTGTAAATGTTAATTATATCACCTTACTAAAAAATCATTTTAACTATTATATAGTTATTTATACAAACTAACTATTATAAGCATTATAAGCATTATTATATTTCAAATAACATATTACCATTCACTTCTAATTGTTGATACTAGGCGAACATATCACCTAGATTTTCACCTTGATCCTCATCCACTCCAATATCTTCTTCATCTTCTAGATCTATTCCCTCTTGCTCCGTAGAATCTTTTTTATTCTCGTTTTCTTTTATTTTATTTTCTTCTTCTTCTTGATTTTTAACTCTAATTTCTTCTTCTTTTTTTAATCTTTCTTCTTCAAGTCTTTTAATTTCTTCTTCTAGTTTTTTCTTTTCTTCGTTATGAGCATTATATTGTATATTATTATCTGCAAACATATCACCAAAATTAGCATCTTCAATATCTATATCACCTATATCTTCAAAATCTTCATCATCTATTTCGTCTTGGTTTTCTTCGTTTGTTTTTTTATTTTCAATATCTTTTAATTTCTTTTCTTCTTTTCTTCTAATAACTTCCTTAAGTTTCATTTCTCTTATCTCCTTTTCTCTTAACTTTAATTGTTCTAATGCTGCTAATTCCTTATCTTTTATTTCTTGTATTTCTCTTAATTCTCGTAATCTTATTTCTTCTAATTGTTTTTCTTTTAATTCTTTTAATTTTATTTTTTGTAGTTCCTTTTGTCTTTCTTTTTCTCTAAGTTTATTTTCTTCCATTTCTAGTTCCATTAATAGTGAAGACTTTTTTGACAAATATTGATTTTGTTTCATTAATTTTATTTTTTTATCTTCTTCCTCTTTTCTTCTTATTTCTTCTAATTGTAATTTTATTTCATTTTCGGTTTTTAAATCAGTATTAAAATTAATTAGACATTTACCCCATAATCTTTCTAGAAATTTTTTCTATTAAAATAAATGTTTTTATAATAAAATTAGTTATTAATATATCTTACTGCTATATCAAGATATTTTTCTTTTGTTTCCCTGTCTAATAATTTTTTCGTATCGACTTTATGAGTAACTTCTTGTAATTTTTTTAGATATTGTTTAAATAGATCTGGCTTTCCAATAGCATCATAATATGAAGTAACTGACTAGTATATTATATGAGTTTAAATATAATACTGAGTATAAGTTTATTAATTCAACCAATTGTTCATTAGTTATTTTATTTCGTTCAAGATCATCTTCTAAACATAAAATTTTCATATGAAAATTTTCCGGAAGTTGGTATTGTTGTTCTAATAGAATTTGTTTATAACTTATTGAATTTCTTCCTAAAAATGATGCCCTACCAGCAAGTGATAATTTTGATTTAATTGAAGGTCTACTTCCTACGATTGATTTACTTGGAAGTCGTGTTGTATTTTCATTTGACATTACGTATTATATTATAATTTAATTAATAAAAATTAATCTTTATTTTATTAATTTTACTCAAATTACTAAAACAACATTGTTATAATATTAAAATTATATATTAGCTTCTCTATAATAGGTTATCAATAACTAGTTTATCTTTAAGAGAAATAGTTATAAATTAATTTTATAATAAGTATATTTATTGTATTGTTATATAACTAGTTTTTGTACCAATTATATTATTAAATATACTTTATCATGAGTTAATTATTTTAAATTATTTTATAAAATAAAAATAAATAATTTTAGGGATATTTAATATTTAATATAAAAATGTCAGCTAAATCAGTAAAAGTTGTATGTCGTTTCCGTTTCGAGAAACCAGTTTCTTTAGATGGACAAGATGATCCTTTTGATGAATGGGAAATTATTCCTGAAGAATCAACGATTAAAATTAAAGAAAAAAGTTTTACTTATGATGCAGTCCTTACTCCAGACACTACCCAAGAAAGTGCATATGAAAAAGTTGGAAGAGAGACAATATCTGATTTTATGAATGGATTTAATTGCACAATATTCGCATATGGACAATCAGGATCTGGAAAGACATTTTCAATGGTTGGTCCAGATGAAATAAATGACCAGTTAGCTCTTGATTTCCAATCTATCTCTCCAAATATTCAACAATTATTTGGAACAATTCCTAGAGCTACGATTCAGATGTTTGAAGCTATTAATATTGCAATGACTGAAGGGTCAGAGTATACAGTAACTTGCTCATATGTAGAAATTTATATGGAGGAAATTATGTGTTTACTTACATTAAAGGAAAAGTTAAAAATAAAAGAATACCCTGACGGTAATGTTGAAGTAGAAGGAAAACAAAAAGTAGTATGTAAATGCCCAGAAGATATTTTTAAAGTTATAGCTACTGGAACAAAAAATAAGACAACAGGAGGAACAAAGCAAAATGCAAGATCTAGTAGATCTCACACTTTACTTGTAGTCGAAACCGAGTCTAGAACCGTAGATGGTCAAAAGAAAAGGTCTAAATTAAATCTTATTGATTTAGCAGGTTCAGAAAAAAATAGAAATACCGGTGCTACTGGTGATAGAGCTAAAGAAGCTATTAAAATAAATCTCTCTTTGACAAGTCTTAACATGGTATTCATGGCATTGACTACTCCAGGAGAAAACAAATACGTCCCATTTAAGGATTCTAAGTTAACAAGATTATTAAAGGACTCTTTAGGAGGAAATTCATTAACTACTTTACTTTGCACGTAAAATATTATATTATAACATTATTTAATAACTTTTTAGTGCTTCAAGAAAAGTAAGATATGCTGAAGACACCATTGGAACTCTTGGATTTGCTCAAAGAGCAAAGAAGATTAAGAATGAAGTAAGACAAAACGTTGAAATGGGTGTAAAAGAATATAAATACCTCTGCGACGCATTAAAAGTTGAAATATTGACTTTAAGAGGTGATTTAAAAAAATCAAATCTTCCTATTCATATTGTAACTGATAAAAAAGTCCTTCAATTTTTACCTCAAGATGCCTTAATTGGAGAAGATGGTAATGAATTAGGAGGAGATAATACTAGTTTATCTGGTAGTGATAGCACTCAAAATTTAGATAGAAATAGAGGAAACTCAAAAGGAAATTTACAACTAAGAAAAAGAGTATCTCTTTTAAATCTCGATGAAGAACAAATGATTCTCAAATACTGTGAACTTAAAGCTAAATACGATAACTTAATGGAATCTTCAAGCAAAAAAATCTATGAACTTACCACTGCTAAAGATTTAGTTATTGCCCAACAACAAGAGGTAGTAAGCAGCAAAGAGGACAAAGAATTAATAAAGAAGTATGAAGAAGTTATGGAGGACAAAGACAAAGTTATTTATGACTTAAAGTCAAAAATAAAAGATCAAGAATCTGAAATTGAAGGAACTCAACAAATGATGGAGTGCAATATGGCTGACATAAAAAATTTAGAAGAAAGAATTGATAAGCACAGTAAATATAAATATTAATAATAAAATTCATTATTTTTAGAGGCAAAAAAGAAGTTAGCTAGAGAACAATGCGCTAAATTACAAGCTGAACTTGATCGTTATTCTAAAAAAGTAGATGATCTTTTCAAAAAAGTAAATGAGAGTGAATTAGCAAACGCTGTATACAACTTTAAAATTGAAGAATTAGAAAGATCACTTGAAATTGAAAAGACTACCCCAAAGGTCACTCCAGAAATGGAACTAAAGGCAGAAGAACTTGCCAAAAAGAAAGAAGATCTTGAGGCAAAACTAGAAGAAGCATTAAACAAAAATAAAGAACTTGAAAAAAGAATCAATGAACTACTTAAGAATGTTGAAGAAAAAGAGCTTACTATTGATATTGTAAAAAAGGAGGTTCATGAGGAAGGAAATAAAAAGACCCAACAATCATTAGATACACTCAAAGTTGAACATGATAGAAAAATAAAAGAACTTAACAATCAAATAACTATCTTGCAACAAGCTAACAATCGTCTAACCAGTGAAAAAGGATCACTTGAAATTGAATTACTTAATAATAGTAGAAAAGTCTCAGTAGCAGATTCTCAGTCTGGAAAAATTACTCATCAAGTCAAAATGGACCAAAAAAGTAATATTTTCGGAGGACTACTTAAGAAAACTGAAGGTGGAACTAATAAGTTTTTAAAAGAAGCTCAAAAAGAATATAAGAAAACTGAAGAGGTATTAAACATTGTTTGGAAAGACAAGATTGATGACCTTAAAAAGCTTAGAGAAAATATTGTTCGTATGTCACCAAAAACTATTTCAACCAGATCTATTCCTGATTGCGATTACCAAAATATAGATTTTGATGATGAAGAAGCCTTTAAGAAAATGCAAGATAAACTAAATGAAAGAGAAAAGAAATACCAAGAAGAAAAAGAAAGGCTTGAAAAGCTTAGATTAGAAAAGGAGCTTAAAGATGCCCTAAAGTAATAGATTAGCTAATTTATTTAAAATTGGTATTTAATATTTTAAAATATTATTTTATTATATTTTAATATAAATAAAGTTATATTATTAATGTTATTATTATTAGTATTAATTATCAATTATAGGTATAATTAATATATAGTATAATAGAACTAGTAATATAATTATTAATTAGTGATATATTTTATAATAGATTATAATTCAAATTTTAATCAAAATAAAAATACTTATATAATTGCTAATTACTATTTAATTACTCTTATTATATAATTATTAATATAATTTGAATTAAGTAAAGTATTTAAATATATTTAAATATAAATAAATAACTTAATAATAATTATAATTTAATAGAACAATATGTCAAATAACCAAGCAAAAACAATTGAAGCTAAAAAGGATGAATTCAGAACTTACTTAGAGAAATCCGGTGTAGTAGATAATTTAACCAGAGTTTTAGCTTCTCTATACGAGGAAAATGACAAACCTCAAAGTGCTTTAGATTTTATAAAAAAGAATTTAAATACACCTGATGAGTTTGATCCTGAGACATTAAAAAATGATTTTCTTAAACTTAAAGACGAAAATGATAAGCTAAGAAAAATAATTGATGAACAAAAGAAAGAGCTTGATGAATATAAGAAAAATGATGCTAACTAATATAATTAAATATAAACCTTGAAACTTTTTGAGGTTATATATTATAAATTTCATAAATTTAATAAATTTATTGTATTGTGTTATATTAATTTAATAATAAATTACTTTTTATTGTAATTATCTATAATGGATCGTCTTTTGAAAATAAATTCTATATTTTTCCTTGCTCTTACTTTTTTATGTTTCAATCTTATTAAAGGAGATATCCCCGTAGATTGTCATCCTGATAAACTCAAAGGTGACTGGACTTTTTTTATTGAATCTAAAGCTTTTATACCAAGTTTAGAGAATTATCAAACTACATGTGGACATGGATTTCCTGATCATGTTGATAAAACAGTTGGAGATAAAGATAACAAATTTGATAAATTCACTACATTAAAATTGACTCTGAGGGAGGATTATAAAGTTTACGAAAATAATGTACTTGTAGGAAATTATACTTCAGTTTATAACGAAGGCTTTCTTCTTAACTACAAGAAATCAAAATTTACAGCATTTATGAAATATTATTTATCGGTTTCAGGGGGAGAAAAGTATGAATCAAATTGTGATAAAACTATGATTGGATGGTATGTTAAAGATTACTATGATAAGTTACATGAAGACTGGAGTTGCTTTTATGGTTTAAAAACTGTAGCTAAATCCCAAACTCAAATTGTAAAAGCTAAAAAGGATTTAAAAGTTATTACAACAACTTTCCTTCAAGATTCTAAGTCTGAAAATAGAAAGAACGATGACAAACCTAAAAATGAACATTTACTGAAGAAAAAAGAAATCAACATGGAAATAAATAAGGATAACAAGTTAAAAATTAAAGAAAAAACTGATAAAATGCATTTGAATAATAAAATATATGAAGAACATTTTGAAGTTATAAATGAATTAAATAAAATTGGATTGACTTGGACTGCTGGAATTAATAAAGACTTTAAAGGAAAGACATTGAAACAGATTAACACACACTCCAGCTTAGGTGTAAAGAGAAGTTTAAGAATAGGTGCTACTACTATAAATTCGTTTCTTGCTTATAAGCTAAAAGAGAAAAATGTTATACCTAATCAATCTAATTTAATTCAAATAAACAGTCAAAATAAGTTAAGAAAAGTTGAGAATTTGAATGTGAAGAAAATTAATTCAAGCGAAAAAGTCGTAGCTAAAAAGCAGGACCCTGATAATAATAATTTATCGTATAAAGAAATATCAAAATTCATTAACTCAGAACTAGATTTAATCAAGGAATCAGACCTTCCTTTAAATTGGGATTGGAGGGAAATTGGTGGTAAAAATTTTGTACCCGAAGTTTCAAGTCAAGGTGATTGTGGTTCTTGTTTTGTTTTTGCTTCTCTAGGTTCTCTAGAGTCTAGACTCAGAATTCTAACAAATTTAAGCGATAAAACTGTTTTCTCAAGACAATTTATCTTATCATGCGGTATATATACTGAAGGATGCGCAGGAGGATATCCTATATTAGTAGGTAAATTTGCACATGAATTTGAATTAATACCAGAAGATTGTATGGCATATGCTGAAAAAACTACAGAGTGCTCTGCAAATAGATGTGACTATACCAAATCAAGTAAAAAATATACAGTTAGTAGATATGAATATCTTGGAGGTTATTATGGAGCAACAAGTGAACTATTAATGATGAAAGAAATACGTGCTAGAGGACCTATTCCTGGAAATATGGTTGTTCCATGGTCATTTTCATATTATAAAAATGGAGTATACAGTCATGGAGATCTAATAAAAAATAACAAGTTAAACACGTTTAGTAAAGTTACTATGTTTGAGAAGAATATTTTTTGGGAAAGTGTTGAACATTCAATATTAATTGTAGGTTGGGGAGAAGAAGATGGAGTGAAGTATTGGATTTGCATGAACTCCTGGGGTAGTAACTGGGGAGAAGATGGTTTCTTTAAAATTTTACGAGGTGTTGATGAATGTCATATTGAATCGATGGGAGATGTTATGAGAATCAAAGTAGAAAACAGATGAAACAGATGATATTAATCAAAACTATTAATTATTTGTTAAGGTTAAATAGAAAAATTAAATAAGTTTTGTATTTATTTCTATAATAATGTTTAATATGATAATAATGATAATAATTATATAATTATATTATTACAATTATACTTTAAAACAATAATTATAAATGTTTAAGTTGAATTTTACATTTCTTATAATTTTGATTACATGTACTTTCTATTTCGCAGAATCCTTTCCAACTGATATTAAAACGGGGAAAGAAACTGATATTGAACTTTTACAAAAGTCATTGTTGTTAAACATAGAAAAACATGACCATGAAAGAAATTCCACAAATCACCTTAATCATAATAGTCATAGAAGTAATAATGAGGAATGGAATACTAATGGAAATAAACCAAGAGTTTTAACTATAAATAAAGGAATGAATATTGCTGGAGACATTAAATCAGCTTCTATTAATGTAAATAACCTACTAATAGATGGAAAAGTCGAAGTAACTTCACTTGTTTCTGCTGACAAATTGATAACAAAAAAACTTTCAACGAATAGTCTTTCAGTCGAAAAAATAATTTCCTCTGATGTAATTTTATAACTTACATAGTTTAATATATAACAATTCAAACTTATATCTTAATTTATCTTAATTTTACAAGGGTGTAATAACAATTGAAGGAGATTTAGTTATAAACAATAACTCTCAGGCAAAAAGAGTGGCATTAAAAGGAACATCATTTATTGTAGAAGGGATAAAACAGTGGGAGCTAAAACACCATGATGACTTTGAAAATGAAGACTCACTTCTTGGATGGTCAGATCAAAGAACAAGTAGATGTGAGAATATGACTGGAAGATTCTTAGGAGGACATTGCAATTTTTCATTTAATGAAGTGACAAAAACTTTTAAAGGTTTAAAACAACATACTACTATAAGAATAAATGCATCATTTCATATGTTAGATGCTTGGGATGGAGAGAAAGCATATATGAAAATAAATAATAAAATAGTATGGAATCGAGTTGGTAAACACTCAAAAAAACATGGATTAAATATTTGTGGAGGACACTTTAATGATCCTGCATTTGCATTGTAATAAAATATTTATTTAATATTTATTATTAGGCCTATTGATGTTGTTATTCCTCATAATAAGGATTCTGTAACAATAACGTTTGGATCAACATTAAAAGGAAATCCTTGTCATCAAAGTTTCGGTATTGATGATATAATGGTATATACTAAATAATATATTTAATAAATAAAATACTGATAAATTAGTGAATAAATTTTGTTAATTATAATTTATATATTATAATTTAATAAAAAATTACGTTTTAATTAATTATATCAAGAATAATATGTAGTAACTTTAAATAATATATTATCTATCTAATTTAGTTTGAACTTTTATTTGAAATTTATTAAAATAAATACTTTCTAAAAAGTAGTATCTAATTATTACACTTATTAATTATAAACATTAAAATCTTGATTCCATCTTATAATATTTAATCAATTTAATAGATTGATAATATGTATCATATAACTATTTATGTTATTTACTAGTTGCTTGTGGCTTTTCATTATACCACATATTTTTAACTATATCTGAACTATTTAAGTATTCTTTTCCTCTAATACTACTATATCTTGCAGTATTTATTATCTAAAAATAAACAATAGTTAATTTAAGTTAATAAATAATGTTGAATGTATATACTTCCTTCGATTTCTTAATATATATTTCATCAATTTGGTTCCTTAAGTTATTTTCAGTATTTTCAATAAGTCTTCCAATCTTTTCACAATGGAAGTCATCATCAATATAAGCCTTAATGTAATAAGATTCTTCGTTCTAAAGGTTAATAATTTAACAATACATTTCTAGTAAGAGATCCACATATATCTGTAGAGTTTTTATCTCCAGTACTTATTGTCAGATTAAAAAGGACTGTTGTTGTTAGTTTATAATTAGCTTTAATTTTTTCAACATCTTTCTCTTTTTCCTTAACAAATTTCACATTTACTATATTAGTAGAATCCCAACTACCTTTTTTAATAAGCTTGTTATCAGTAAGTTCTAAATTGTTTAAACAGTTATAATAGTAATTTATTATCATTTAATTTAATTAATAACTAAATTTTATTTAATTTTTACCATTCTTTATCAAACAAGAAACTGCAAATCCACTTTCCATAGAATCTCCTAAGTCCCAAATATATACAGAAGAAACAGAAGTTGGGCTATAATAAAATCTGCAATAAGTAGCAAACAGTTTATTAAGTTTAATTTCAAGCTCTCTTAGTTCATTCGGAGGAAATACTGGCTCTTCTGTATGAGGAAAGAAGGTGTTTGACCATGGTGATCTAAAGCAAGTCCATTTTTGTACTTGGTTGTATTCACTTTTTATGAAAGCTCCCATTGAATCATCTCTATTTATTTCATGTATTTTATCTACTTTACTAGTAAATTCATTTATTACGTCTGCATTTCTGATAAGTTTTGAAACAGCTGGTGTATTATTTTAGTATTAAATTAAAACAAGTAAATTAATGTAAATTTAATGCATATTTGTGAATTAATTATAATTACATTCTATATTGAGAGATAAGCTTCTACTAGGAAGTTTTTTCATTAAATTCATACAATCAGCAAGTTTTTTTTTATTTTTGTCCATATTATTTATGTAATAGTATTAATTATTAAATTATTAAATTATTATATTTATTAAAAGTTATATAATATAGAACAATAATTAAATTTATATAAAAAATATATTAAATACCATAGACATGATATAAATTAAATACAATTATTTATTTATAGAATTTATATATTTAGCACCAATCGTTAACTTATTTCCATTCATAATATGGGTGATTAAGATTAATGTCACTTTGAATATCATGAAAATTATTGTCATCAATATTTTCAATATTATATTCATTAATGTAAGGTAATGCATCTCTATTTATTTTGTATATTTTTCTGTCAGATATATTATTTGTATTTGGATTATCATCATAACATTCATTAATTAAATATGGGTTAATTGAATTATTAATATTAACCATTTCAATAGCGTTATTATTACAAAAACTCTTTGACTTATCTTACAAATTATATAATTTTTAATACAAATATAAATACTTACTTCTTAAATTTTCTTCTTTAATTTTAGTAATGTAATCATAATTATAGCAATTTTGATCTTCTAAAATGGGTTTCTCATAGAACTTTTTTGGTGCCATATCCCCATTTAACATCATGTAATTGTATTTGACATGATCAAATCCTCCATAATTCCTAATTAAAATTATAAGTTTAATTTTAATTAATTTTACAACTGCTTCTTTGGAGTAATATTATAACCATTAAAGCCTATGATATTATCTCTATTATCATCAATTACTTTTAAATCATAATTAATGTTATTATTTTCTTGACAGTTAATGTTGTTTAACTTATTATTAATAAAGTTATTAACGTTATTATCAAAATTTTGATTTGCTTCACTAATTACTTCTAAATATTGATTAATTTGATCCTCATTGGAAAGTTTATGTAATTCCGGCATATATGCCTTATTTTTATTGTATTGATATTTATGATTATTAAGTAAAGTATCATTATTGTTATTAATATTCTCTAAGTAATATTTACTATCATTTTTTTTATTGATTCCATTATAATCATTATTTTTACTTTCACTAAAAATGTTAATTTTATTATTAGCTTTTCCAGAATGATTATAGTTTAATACATTCATTAAATCAGTCATAGATAAAAATTTGACTAATAGTTTACTTGTATTATTATGACTTGATATTATATCATTAATTTCTTCTTTTCTTTTTTGTAGTGTAGTTTTACTCTTTAAGCTTTTTGGTAATTTTAACTCTTTAATTCCTACAATGGTTGGAACAATAGAAATTTTCTTTTTGGTAATTATATTATTTTTAGTGTTGTTTTGAAGCTTCATATCCTCAATTATTTGAGACTTTTTGTTAATTGGGAGTTTTGAATCTTTGACTTTATTCATAATTCAAATATATTAAATTATAATTTCTTTGAATAATTTAAATATTTGAATTATTTGAATTTATTTAAATAATAGTAAATAGAAGAAGTTAGTAATAATAATAAAATGATAAAAATTATTATAATTAAGACTATATTATGGGGGTTGGGGATTGGGGATTGGGGATTGGGCCCAATCCCCAATC
>Ga0100378_1005468_pt1 | contig 11648 bp, 11 predicted proteins | sample CryGeymeta201502_FD_81535 | JGI IMG/M metagenome (GOLD analysis project Ga0100378, IMG submission 81535) | Groundwater microbial communities from Crystal Geyser aquifers in Utah, USA - Crystal Geyser metaG 2015-02 | ecosystem: Environmental > Aquatic > Deep subsurface > Groundwater | place: USA...
AAACCAGAATTTTGATTTCTTTCCTCCTCATTACCCCAAATATCAGCTTCATTGAGATGTGGAACAGAGACATTTTCGTCATACAACAAACCTGATTGTTCTGTCCACTTCTTAGTACTGTCATTACTTGGCAAGGCAATTATTTCACCAGCAATATTTGCCAGAATGACTCCGTTAATATCATTATATGTCCCTGATTTTATATCCTCTGCAGTAAGCGTCTTATTAAGACCCTTGATATACAGACCAGTTAAAGTTAGTCCGTGATTTTTTATTGTACTCAAAGCTGTCTCAGGAGAAAATCCTTTTTCTAATTCTTGTTCAGTGTTTTCTGCATCCTCGATAGCTTGTGGCTGAAAGTTTTCAAATGACATGTTTTGTGTAAATTAATGTTAATTATAAACAGTATAATTTTAAATAAGAATTTAATCAAATCTACAGGGCACCACCATTATTTACTTATTTTTAGAAAACTCTAATTGAATACCTAATTTTTTTATCTCTTCAATATGTTTTTGAACCGATTTTTGTCTTTCTTGTTCACTTCCAATCATTCTGTCGAGTTCTGTACACAGTACCTGTAATTTCATCTTTTTTATTGCTTCGGGTGTTGCTGAAAAAGTCCAGACTCCATTATTTTCTACAACATAATGACTAGCTTTTATCTTTTTCTCATAACCAATCGATGTCAATATTTCATTTATATGTTTTAATAATGAATTATCAAGCAATAAATCTGAAGAAGAAGGTGGTGCGAGATCAGTTTTTTTATATTCTAGCGTAAGCGGATCTGATTTTAATATCCTTAACTCTTCTTTTTCCTCATTAGATGTCGCATTTTTTTCTAAATATTTTATTCGACTTTCATAATTTTCTTTAAACGTTTCTACTGTTTTTTCAAGAACTTTTGGTGGATGAGTGTGCACAGTATTAATCTCCGATATACTATCTTTATTAGTATATATTTCATTTTTCAAAGAATCTGTATTCAAGTTATACTCTGCAACTCCTGTCTTTTCAAATTTTGGTTTAATGACTTTAGTTTTTCCGTCCTTATAAGTGAGAACAAAAGAAAAAACTTCCTTAGACTTATTCATGTCCCATTTTTTCATGCTATCTATAACTTTTTGTGTACCAGGTTGAATACTACTTTGTGCATTGGCAATAGGAATATTTGTTTTTAAGATAGCAAATATTTTATCTACATAATCTCTACTGGAGGACATCTTCATACACCGTCCATCACTACAAACACAATATAGATCGAGTATTGATTGATAATCTTCTGGTAAGTTAGCAAAATAACTAGACAGATTTTCAGTATTTGCAACATTATTATCAGTGGCAGTATTATCGCTACTACTGATAATATTGCTCGAAGTATTCTTATCCCCCGAAATTAAATTCAAGAAAAATTTATCTGCACCGATATTAGTAAGTAAATTTTTTACAAGAACAAATGACAGAAACATAATGATGAAACCAATCACTGTTCTTTTAAATATATTCTTTGCTTTTTGAATTTGACCAGGGTCTCCTACGGCCGTAATAAGAAGAAAACCTGCATACATAAACATTGCGGCGACAATGAACTCTGCAAACATAAATGTAAGATTCAAAATATTTTGGATCAGATTTACAGCATCCTGTGCCTCACATGGTTTTTGATCAGCTCCACCACACGTAACCAAAGCACTATCCGCTCCGGGTCCACTAGGTTTTTCCAGTTGTGTTTGACCGTGTACAAATGTAGGAATGGCTGCAAGAATAAAAATGCTCACTATGCTTATTTTTTTAATACTATTCATCATTTTGATTTTCAAATTCTGAATAAAAATTAATTGTTGTACATTTATTCTTTAAATCTTCTTCCGTAGGACAAATAACATCTACATTGTTTGTTAAATATTTTTTAATCTTTTTTATTTCAGAACCAGTAAATTCATACAAAATATCTTTTGTACTCATACGAACTTTAAAATATATATTTTTTTGTTTATCATTATACAAATCAACATATCCACCTAGTTATAAGAGTTTTTTAGGATTATTATTTTCAACAATATATAAATCATTAAATGTCCCAAATCCAAAATTTTTAGTTCCATACTTAAAAAGTAATGTACCCCTATCTGTTTCACATAACATTAAATCCTCAAATATATTTTTTCCTAAACATAAGAATATTATATCTGAAATTGATATATTTAAAATAGTATCATACTAAAAAATATCTTGTTTTGTTTTTACATACAAGATTTGGATGACTCTCGTGCTCGCACGACTCACATCACTACAACCTATCTCGTGCTACCTGTCAATGGCGGTGTACTCGGGTATGGTACCCCACACTCCAAGCCTTGTAAGGCTATTCTAGCACATTTCCGATTGTGAAAATAAGGTTTGTGGGTCGGGGTCTCAAATGCCAACAAATGCCAATTTTTTCGTTCTTATGTATACTAATAAAATGATATCTAAGCTTAAAAAAGAACAGATCTTATACGAATCACTCATAAATAAAGCGAGCGATAAGGATTTCATGATTTCCTTCCATGATTACTTCTCTTTTATAGAGAAAGAAGGAATTGGTCTTTGTTCACACCTAAATGAGCCTATTAAAGAAAGAAACAAGGATGAAGACACATTAAAGAATCTATACATTGAAATACTTAGTTCTGTGACGAAATTTATTAAGGATATAGAGCTTTTCTTAAAGAAAGAAGGATTAGAAAAAGAATTTCTTTTTGAAGACAGACTGCGTGATGCGAAAAGTTATTTGAATAGTGCCATCCGAGTTATGAGTGTTTCCATGCTAGATTCTATTCATTCCGAAATGGTTGATGTAACAAGAGAACTTAAAAAACTAGGTTTTGAAAAAGAGCTGGAAAAATATGTAAACAAGGACAGACATGCAAGATTAAATACGGAAGATATTATTGCTTTCGAAAAAAGAAAACAACTAAGTAGTGATATAAATATTTTTCATAAAAAGGATGCTAGATCACTTGCAGGAGTTTTTGTGAGACTATTAACACTTTACGCGGAGATAAACAAAATGGAAGGCGTGGGTGAAATTAAGATAAATATTGATACCTTTTTGTCTGACTTAGGCGAAAGAAATAAAAATACTGAATATATGAAACTTATTTCTGGTGAATTAACTAATGGTAAATATTTTAAAAAAGAAAATTATCTATCTGACGTCGAAAGATTCCACCAATCAATTGTTATGAATAATGCAGAAGAAGAAATTTCAGATAAAAAAGAAATACTTTATCTAGAGGGAGATGATATTTATCATTATAAAAAAGGAAAACTAAAGCAGACGAAACGTGGAGCAAAAGAATATAAATACATAATTATGCTTAAAAATATAATTAGGTATATGCCAACCAAAACATCTGAAATATCAATTAAAAATTTTGAAAAGAATGTCCCCAAAGATAGATCTGTTGGTACTGAGTATAGAAGTAATTTAATAAGTAAAGGTTCATTTGATAAATTCTTAGCAGATAATAATCTTAAAAACTCTCATCCTGATACAGAAGAAAAAATACTTCACATTACTGACACATATATCTATTTCAACAACAATCTATAATACGTTCCAATTAGTTACTAACTAGTAACTTTATAACTAGAAAAGAACTTTACTAAGTAGGGTTATTTTCGCATTAGCTACTTATCAGCGCGTCTATTTTGAAAACACAGAACATGAAATTATTGATACTACACATAGCGAGTATGTGATTAGAAATTAATTAATAACTATCATGAAAAAACAAAAAATACATTGGTCAGTATCCAAAAGAAAGACCCAGGATTTAATCAAAAACGGATACAATCCCAGAAAGTTAGAAGATAACGAAAGAATAGATCTTGAGAACTCAATAAGAGAATTTGGGACTGTTGTGCCAGTCATTCTAAATATTGGATCAAGAGAAAACTATATAATCGGTGGCGAGCAAAGAGTAAAGATTTATGCAGATCTTGGAATTACAGAGGTTGAGTGCATGATCCCTTCTCGAGAATTAACTCTTGATGAAGAGAAAAATCTTAATTTGAGATTAAACAAAAATACAGGTTCTTGGAATGAAGATCTATTAAAAGATTTTGAGATGAACATGCTTCTCGACGTCGGATTCGGAGATGAGGAACTACAAAATCTATTCGATGATTTTGAATTAACTGAAGATGATTTTGATTTAGACAAAGCAGTTAAGGAAACTCCTGTTGCCAAAGTTAAATCAGGAGAGATATACCAACTCGGGCAACATCGCCTTCTTGTAGGTGATTCTACTGATGAAACACAAGTTAAGGAGCTGATGAAAGATGAGTTAGCAGATATTATTTTCTGTGACCCTCCATTTAATATTTCGTGGGAATATGGAGGAAAGTATGGTGGCGAGTACAAAGACAATAAAAGTGAAAAGGAATATTCTGAATTTCTTGATAAGAGTATTGAAACATCTAAGAAGTTTGCAAAACCTGATTCACATTTCTTCTACTGGTCAGATCCTAATTCAATAGGACTAACACAATCACTATTTGATAAGCATGAAATCAAGAAAAGGCGTGTTTGCTTCTGGGTAAAATCAAATCAGAATTGTACTCCAAAAGTTGCGTGGAATCGAGTATACGAGCCCTGCACATACGGTACATTAAATAAGCCGTATCTGAATCCTAACTTCAGAAACGCTAACGAAGTGCTTAATCAAGAAGTGTCTTCTGGAAATCAAGTATTAGATGAAATTCAAGACATGATTGATTTATGGCTAGTTAAAAGAGATAGTGCTCAGTCATATCTTCACCCTACCCAGAAGCCTGTGACCTTAAATGAAAAACCATTCAAAAGATGTTCTGCACCCGGACATATTATTTTCTCTGGTTTTGCAGGAAGTGGATCAGATTTAATTGCCTGCGAGGAATTAAATCGTGTCTGGAGAGGAGTTGAGCAAGATCCAATTTTCGCAACTATCGTAATTGATAGATGGGAGAAATTTACCAACCTTAAAGCAAAAAAGATCCATGAAAATAAATAAAGGAGATGTATTCAAAATTGGAGATCATATTGTTGGTTGTGGAGATTCAACTGACAAAGAATTTGTGAAAAAAGTAGTTGGTTCAAATAAAATCAGAGCAATAATTTGTGACCCGCCCTACGGAGTCGCATACGTAGAGAATAAAAAAGGATTTGCAAAACTTGGAACTGATGACGACAAGATTATTACAAACGACCATCTGCAAAGCGAAGATGAATATGAAGAATTTACTAAAAAATATTTAGGTTCTGTTATTCCATATCTTGAGAATAATAATGCTGTATACATTTTCAATTCCGACTTGATGTTCTCATCACTGAGATCAGGAATGAAACAAGCAGGCTTCTATTACAGCCAAATGTTGATTTGGATTAAGAATCAGCCAGTTATGAGCAGAAAGGATTATTTATCTCAATATGAGCTAATCGCATATGGATGGTTTGGAAAACACAAGACAGAAAGATCGAAGTCTAAAAACGTGATCTACTATCCGAAACCTAACAAATCAAAACTTCACCCGACCCAAAAACCAATTGGGCTACTTCGAAGGATTATTCCTGACAACACTAAAATTGGTGACACGGTATACGACCCCTTCCTTGGAAGTGGATCTACAGCCATAGCTTGTGAACACTTAGGTCGAAAGTGTATTGGAATTGAACTTGATGAAGAATACATCAAGATAATAATCAAAAGACTAGAACTCTTAACTGGAGAAAAAGCGATAAAGATATAGAAATATGCAGGAAGAATTTTCAAAAGTTCCATACAAAAATCAAACATACGAAACATATGTTCTTTGGAAGTCTCTTCCATCATTTCTAAAAGGACAACCCCAAAGAGCCTTAGAAAAGTTTGGTATTGAAGAAGAATCCTTATTTGAACTATTATCGATAAAAACTCAGCTAGAGTTCTCCAAAAAATACAGTATAGATGCTAGTACTCTTTCCGATTGGAATAAAAGACTTGAGAAAGATGGATTAGTTACCGACATTAATTCTTGGGCTAGAAAATTAACTCCAAACGTTATCTTTGCACTATACAAAAACATTATTAAAAGTGGTCGTGCTCATGAAGTGAAAGCATGGTTTGAAATAATTGAAAATAATTAATATGAATGAATCAATTAAGTTAGATGAAATAAATGACATTCTTTCAGACACCATACGAAAAGTGATGAATAAGGAAATGTCACTAAAGAAAGCGTCAACTATCGCTAGGCTTTCAGCTACTCTTTCTAAAAACATTGTTAATACAGAATTAAGAGACCGAGTTGAATTCCTAGAGAACGCATTAAAGAGAAATAGATAATATGAAAAGTATTACAAATATTTTAAAAAGATCGAATATAACTCCATATGAAAGAGTGATGACACTTGTTCATAATGACATTCATAAAGAGAAAACTGGTAAAGACGCTCTGTCTGATTCTGATATTCATACCCTAACCAAAGGTTGGTACGGGAATACTTCAGAAATAAATGAATATAATAAATATATAAAAATTGTTCAGGTAGAAGATTCAATGAAAATGGATGCTCAAATGTTTCTATGTAGATCAGAAGTATCAATATTAAGAAATCAGAGAATTCTCGATAATTTTATTTCAAACTCAAGGAGACTTAAAAAGATAAGTAACTTTTCATTAGCAGAAGAAATATCAGATGAAGATTGTATTAATTTTCTTATTCAAAATACTTATTTAGAATATGAAAAGGTATTACATATATTAACCTTCAACAATTTACCTAAAGAAATACAGAATGATTTAATTCTTTTAGATCCAGAAATTACTCACGATGGAAAATATCTTGAAGATCAAGTTTTTCTATATGAAATATTTAAGAATGGAAATAAAATAAATGAAAAAGATAAGAATATAATTATTAATTGTATATATTCACGTATATATTATGAGGGTGCAAAAAGGATTAAAAATAGCACAGCAGAAAAAGATGGTTTCTTATTACACTCTTTCTTTGCTGAACTTCTAATTAAAGATTTGTTCCATAAATTAGCTGATGATATACACCTCGTATACGATAAAGAAGAAAGTCTATTGTCTGCAATTGAAAATTACGCCAAGAGTAGAAATATAAGTATGGAATCTTTAATTAAAGAAAAAATATCTTTATGGTTAGATGACGGTCTGTTTGTAAAAGAATACTCACCCCTCTTTTTAAGTGAAGCATTTGATACATGGAACGGAGATACAAAAATGAATCACAAGGAATTGTTCCAGACTTGGTACTCAGAACTTACAAAATCTAGGTTGTATTTTAAGGAATTATTTGATACTGGCAGATTGGATAAGCAAACAGTAGGGAAAGATTTTCTAGGTATGACAAGAAGTAATGAAATAATAACTGGAGGCAGTTTGTATAAGTGTGAAGAAAATATTGATTTTGTAAAAGAATACAAAAAGCAAATTGAAATACTGATGCCAATTGCAAAAATTTTTCTTTTTATAGAAAAATATGCAAAACCAATAAAAAATTACAATACGTTATGTGAATTTAAAAATCTCGCTGAAAAAGTTTCAACTACGTTTGAAGTTGATATGACAGGAAGGTACAAAAAATTTATAGAATCTTACGAAGAAGAAGTTAAATTACTCAATTTTAATTTGAGTAGACTTACCGATTTGTCAATGGAATATCTATATACTGATAAATCTTTAAGTTACATTACTGGTATTGATGGGCTAGCCTTTAACTTAGATAGCAAAGTTGAGGTTGAAGATATAGCTAAAAAATATAGTGAGGAACTTAATTCTTAATCTTACAGTTTCTAACTAAGATATTTCCAACTCCAGGAATTCCGCTTAGATCACCAATAACAGTAATCTTCTGACCTTTAGCAAGATTCTCAAGTTCTGAAGAGTCTGATTTAGCAAACATACATTGAACATTATTGACGATAGAATACTCTTGATAGAAGAATACAATATATGGAGTATCTAAAAAGTCTTTTCCAATATCTTTAATTGTTCCTGTTATTTCTAATGTCTTATCTTTGTATTTTGCATCAGCAGAAACTTCGTTCGCAGTATAATCTTCTACAAGTTTATTTGAAGTTACTTGCATCGGAGGTTCTTCTGGAATTTTTTGCTCAGTTGCAACCTTATTATCTTTTGGTGTGTAAGAAGAATCAGATGAGACATCTCCGTTCAATTGAAAACCAGACAAAGCCATAAGTGCTATCACAACTATTACTCGCAATGGTCTTGATAAAGACATATGAGTTTTAGTTTTAAAATATTTATAAGTCGGTGGGAGCATCACAAGAGATGCTAGCAACATCAGTATTCCAGCAAACGGTTGAGTAAATATCATTCCAAATGCTGACAGTCCAATAATTATTCCTAATATCCAAGCAATGACTGAGCTCGAAGTGAGGTTTTTAGTCCTTACTTCTGAAAATTCTTTATTATTTTTATTCATTTTTTTGATCACGTTTTAATTTATAAAACTTAGAGTGCGGGTACACAAAAACCCGGACACCAAGGCGAGTCTTGCGACTCTACACAAGTTTCCCTGTGCAACGTGATCAAACGCCCCTGATGCCGGGGTTTTTATGTTTGATCACGTTTTTCGACCATATCTCTGAGTAAATCAAAGGGTTAGGTCTGTGTATTTAATTGTGTATGACCATAATACCAAACAACTTGGTATTAGTCAGTATCTTAGCTTAATATTAAGGTTTTGCGAAGACCTGGTTACCAACTCGACTATTTAGAGTTCTGGCGGATTAATTTGAGCAAATCCTCCTCTTTCTCATATGCCTTAAGTCTACCAGTTAGAATTCCAAGTCTGTATGAAATACCTTCTGACATTAATCGCCAATTAGTATCTTTGAGACTGCCTTTAATAATTTTCTGCAATTCTAGTGAGCTAGTTCTGTCTCTTCTTTCTGGTCTACTGTCATTAATCACAAACGGAACAATTACATCTCTGTCCATTTCAGGATTTCCAAATCTAAGATTTATATAACCTTCTTTTTCTATAGTTTCTTTCAAAGTATTTTCCAATTCAACGATAGTAAGTTTTTTGAGATCATTTACAGCATCGTAGTCTTCCTTGTGTTCCTCTTTCTCTTTCATATCATCAACAAACTTTGCTATTTGTTTGTGTTGTTCTCTTTCTTTTTGATAATCAAAGAGTCTCTGTCCCGATAAACAAAATCGTTCTTTGTCCCTTTCGTAATTTGGATCAGGTTTTTCTTCTTCCTTTGAAGATAATTCATATTCATCGATATCTTTATATTCACAGTTAGGACAATTTTCTGTTGTCACAATTTTATTACCTTCGATTCTTTCGCTTTCTCTTTCTAATTCAGAATCACACTTAGGACATAATCTTATTTTGATCTTATATTCTTCTCCATCATCATAAAAAGCTCTCATAGGAAGGCATCCATTTTGACACTTAAACATAAAGAGTACTCTATCTCTTTCGTCATGATGACTCCATAAATGTTTACTTTCTAATTCTGTTATTTCATTACATTTTAGACAATAGATATCTCTTGGAGGAATCACATTTTCGTATAATTCATCTTTCTTTCTATCTCGCTCCATCCATTCCTCAATAGTTTTTTCTTTATTGTCATACCATTTCAAAGTAGTATATAGACGATCAAAATGCCATGTTAATTCATTAAAGGCTTTAAGATTTATGCCTTCAGTCTTTTTACTTGGTTTATGTTTGTAGTTTTTATGAAAACCTTCTTTCCAACGGCAGTCTTCGATGGTTATTTTGTCGTATAGGTCAATGTAGTGTTGTTTAGTTTTCAAATATGTCATTTAGGATATGTTAATAACATTTTCGTCGCCAAACCATTCTTTCGCTTTAGTTATTACTCTATCTGTTGGATTATGAAAGAATACTACTAAATTTTCTTTCGCACGAGTACAACAGACATAAAATATTTTTTGAGTACGAGTTTCAACACTTCTAGAACTATTACCTATAAATAATTTTTCAAAATTGTAGTCGTTCCAGCCACCATTATCTAAAATAACCAAAACATTATTAAATTCATTTCCTTTTGTTTTATGTTGAGTTGAAAACGGTGTATATCCTTCAAGGTAATTATATAATTTCTGAAATTCAGAAAACTTTACTTGCTTTACTCGGTTGAAAATATACTCCTTTTCTTCTATAAATCTGATTAATCTATCATCTTTCTTACATATTTCGAAAACATCTGCTTTATCTATAAAGTCTTCTATAGTTTGATTATCTACCTTTGTCAAATCTTCAATCTGTTTTTTCAGCACCACCTTATCTTCAACAGTCATTATCTTATATTCAGTTTTTCTTATAAATTCATTAAACTGCCCTGAATTATACAAAAATATATTATTTTGAATTTTGAAAAGATGTTTTATTAAGTCATCTCTTTTAGAACCTTTTCTACTTTCATCATCCTTATTTTGTTTTTTATCATCAATCAACTGATCTTTGTCTAAATATATTTTTCTTACATTTGAAAATGGTAAATTCTTTAATTGATTATATAAAATAATATTTTCTGGATTAGCCAGTAGTTCGTCTTTTTTTAGTTGCCTCGACCTATTTTTTAACTGAAACATATCAACCACCCGATCAAAAGAATCTTCTTCATTAAATACAATCCCTGGTTTATTTTCCTTTTTATTTTTTTTGATTTTTTCTAATATCAATTTCTTCAGTCCAATAATCGGATCTTTATCGTAAATTGCCATCAAGTTTCCAAACCCCACTTTTGGCGCAATTAAGTTATGCGTTAAGTTTAAAATCTTTGTCTCTTTATTATCTTCAAAATTCCACCCAATTTTTGATTTTATAAAATCAATGTCATTATTATCTGAATAATAAAACTTAATATCCCCATCCTTAATTAACCCATTTTTCATATTAGGAGCACTCACATTTTTCGATGACTCTTGTTCAATTCCGTCAATGTTTTTTCTTAAAATATTAGCTAACTTGATAATTGATTGGGGATTTCTTCTGTTTTGCTTTTTTTGAATTTCTTTAATGTTATCTTTATAATTATTTAAATCACCGATCCCATCATCATAAATAGCCTGCATTGAATCTCCAAAAAAACCGATGATGTTATTCTTTTCGCCTTGTTTTAAATGAGTAAGTAAAATTTCAATAACATTATCATTTGTATCTTGATACTCATCTATAAAAATAAAATGGAACTTATCTTTTAAGATATCGCATATCTTCGTATATTTTCTAAAGACATGATTTGCTAAAATTAAAACCTCATCATGAGATATAATCCCGTCTTTCATACTTAAATATTCCTTATATTGAATCCCATCTGCTATGTCATTAAAATAATCAGTAGATATTGCGGTTTCTTCTGGGCTTTTTATTTTAGATTCTTCGTCATTCATTAATTCAACCAAAGAAATTTTAAGTTCTTTTTGAAAATGTTTTATATTATTCCATAAAAAATCATGTATTGTCGAAACGGATAAGTTTTTGTGATTTACTCTTTCTTCTATTTCTTTTACAGCTGAATTTGTATAAGTCATACAGGCAATTCTGTGTGTAGGATTTTCAAATATTACTTGTTTTATAACCTCGACTAAGGAATAAGTTT
>Ga0100378_1005471_pt1 | contig 11642 bp, 21 predicted proteins | sample CryGeymeta201502_FD_81535 | JGI IMG/M metagenome (GOLD analysis project Ga0100378, IMG submission 81535) | Groundwater microbial communities from Crystal Geyser aquifers in Utah, USA - Crystal Geyser metaG 2015-02 | ecosystem: Environmental > Aquatic > Deep subsurface > Groundwater | place: USA...
ACATTATTGAGTATTTATTATCATAACATGGATATATCTCATTAAGGCTTAGACTAAACAGAAAGCTAATATTACTATTATTTGTATCTTTTTTATTTAATCCTGTGTTGGTCGGACTACTCCAGGGTAGTGTTGTATAACCTCCTATTATCTTATGACTATTTGTTATTGCTATTACTACTGTAGCTCCTTTATTATCACATAGGGAATGGAATTCCTTAGCAGAAAAGTTATTTTCACTTGCTCTGAAAAGAAGGGAAAATTTAATGTCTTGAGTAATATGTAGTAACTTAAAGAGGTTAATTTTAAGATTATCTGAAGTAATTATAGTTGAATAGAATTTGTTGTTTGAACTTTTAGAGTTAATTTTTAATTGATTTAGTTTGTTTAGTAATAGTTGATTATCTTTTTTAAGTTTATTGATAATCTCATTTGATTTTGCATCTTTATCTTCTAAACTTTTTATTTCATATTTAATCGTTGATACTTCAGATTCAGTTTTTACTTTTTGATTAATTCTAATAACTTGAGAATTACAATTCCAACAAATAACATTTTTCTGATTCAATCCACAATCCTTAATATGAGAAATAAAATTAAGTAGTGGAACTTCATGAAAAGAATTATTAATCTCACCAATATTACATTTCAAATAAATATCAGAAAAAAGATTTACTTTTGTTTTATTAATAGGAACAATACTAATTGGATCACATCTGTTTATACATTTATTACTTTTTAAACGCCATTTTTGTATACAATTTGTACAGAAGGAAGATTCACATTGTGAACACATAACTGGATTAATAACTAAACCATCGCAAATTGGACATTTAATTTGATCGCTATTTAGTTCGAAAAGATGTTTACTTCTATATGAAACTAAATCTTCGTCAATAAATTCATTATTATTCATAATTTATGTATAATTGTAATTTAATTTAAATTAATTATTCATAAAAATAACAATACAAGGAATTATATAAATAAATGTACTCAGTAAAAATAATTTAAGATATAATTTGATGATATTTATGTGATATTTAGTAGCAAATAAGTAAGTATTATTCAAATTATAACTTATAACTGTACTTTTCAACCATAAAACTTAAAATCCTAAATAATTACTTTATTACTTTATTACTTAGTAATAAAATTAATAAATCTATTAAGAAAAACTACAATAATTATAATAACCAAATTAATAATATAAGCAAAATATAGTAATATATAATGTTTTAATTTAATTATTTATATAATAATTTTAATTAATGAAAAAAGAAGAACTTAACGTAGATAATATAATCGATAAATTACTCTCTGTCAAAGGGTATTCAAACATTAAATATCTAGGAAAAAAGTAGGAACTGAAGTGAAGCTTTCCGAGAACGAAGTTATATTTTTAATTAAATCAACTACAAAAATATTTTCAGATCAAGAAATATTATTAGATCTTGAAGCCCCAATTGCTATCTTAGGTATATTGATATTATTAACATTATTAATATAGGTGACATCCACGGCCAATATTTTGATCTGTTAAGACTATTCGAGTACGGAGGGTTCCCACCTAAGGCAAATTATCTATTCTTAGGAGACTATGTCGATAGAGGCAAACAAAGTATCGAAACAATATGTTTATTAATGGCTTTTAAAATTAAATGGCCAGAGAACTTCTTCTTGTTAAGAGGAAATCATGAATCAGAAATAGTAAATAGATTATATGGATTTTATGATGAATGTAAAATTATAATAATAAAAAGGTCGAAGAAGATATAATATAAAATTATTTAAGCTATTCACTGTTATGTTTAATTGGATGCCTGTCGCAGCTATAATTGATAATAAAATATTTTGTGTGCATGGTGGAATATCCCCGGATTTAGTTACGATAGACCAAATATTGAAGCTTTCTAGACCTACTGAAGTTCCAACAAGTGGTATAATGACTATTTATAACAATAATAGGACTATTATGTGATATACTATGGTCAGATCCTTCAATAGAATGCGACACATGGAAAGATAACGACCGAGGGGTTAGTTATATTTTTTCAAAAGAAATTGTTAACAACTTTATAGCAAAAAATAATATCGATTTAATTTGTAGAGCTCATCAGGTACATCAAAAATTACATAATTATATAATTTACTTATATAAAATAGGTTGCTGAAGAAGGTTACGAATTCTTCGGAGATAAAAACTTAGTCACAATTTTTAGTGCCCCGGATTACTGCGGGGAGTACTCTAACTCAGCTGCAATGATGTTTATAGACGAAGACTTAATGTGCAGTTTTAAGGTATTAAAATCATTGTCAGATGGAGGAGATGGAAAGTAATTATTCTAATTTTTCTAAGTTAATGTTTTTAATATTTTATATAATTATGTAATTTATTATTTAATTTTAATATTGAAAACTATTATTAAGATAATATGAATTAATTATTATATGTTTATAAGTTTATATTAGTATATTAGTATTAGTATATAATTTAATATTTAATTAAGCATTTATTTAGTTTCGTCAGGAATAAGTATATAATATTCTATATTTGATATTTTACACTTTCTTAGCAGTTTTAAATTTACGTTGTATTCTTTATTAATTCGGAAGTAATTATCAAAAGTATTGGTAGTAGTATTGTTTTTAGTATCAGTTTTTGAATTAGTATTGGTTATCTCATTGTCTATTGTATTGTTATCTAATGTATTGGTGTTCATTGTATTGTTGTTCATTGTATTTTTGTCTATTGCATTTAATTTATTTATAATAAGTTTTTTAGATACATATTTTTCTTTACTTTTATCATTCATAATGTTATTATTAACTTTGTCATTTTCTTTCCCTTTCTCCATTTCATTATCGTCCTTAAATCTAAAATATATACTTTGAATATCTTTACTAATTTGAATATCAGTAACTATTATTATTTTATTTGTAATGACATTGCCTTTGTTTGTATTGCTTAATTTAATTAATGAAGCATTGCGGGAGTTATTGTTAATTAATAAATTAGTTTCATTATCTTCTGAGCTTAAATTATCTTTATCAATTTGAGCTAAATGATGTTGGAAGTTAGATAATATATTAAGATTTTTACTATTAATACTAATATTATTGCTAAGCTCTTTATCATTAGTGTAAAATAAAACTTTTGCTATTTTTGACAAATTTTTACTTTCTTTTTCAATTTTTAATTTACGTATTTCATTCATTTTGTCTTCCTCATATTGCTTTTGATTAAAATTATTTGAATATTTCGAAGTGTTGTTAGTATTAGTATTAATATTATCTTTTATTTTAACTTCTTTTAAAACTCGTTCTTTCGTCTTCGGTTTATCTTGTATTTTTGATTTATTAATCAGAATTGAAATCTGTTGATACTTTGTCTGTGTAATCGTTTTAAAAGAATTTAAAGCATTTATATCAATATTTTCAGAATTTTTCATTGTTTATAATATTTTTGTTAAAGTTTACCTATTATAATATTGAATTCAAATCAAAAATTCCATTAATTAACTTTAAAATATTATTAAAATGTATAATTATGTAAAATGATTATATTATTTATTAAATCAATTTGATTCTTTTAATAAACTATTTAATCTATTTAAACATATAACATTTTTTTTTCTGTTTGATACTCTTGGAATACACTCATCTTTAAGTTTACATTATTTGATTTTAAATAGTTATCATCTAATTTTTCTCTCATTGAAGCATAAGTTGCAGCACTGCCATAAAATATTTTAACTGAATCAAGACAAATATCATAGAAATCAGAAATACTAATATAACAAACACTTGGGATGTTATTCATCTCAGACCATGTTATTATATGGGCTGAGAAACCTCCAGTTGAATTAGGGAATGGATAGTTTTCCCCTCTGATTAGTCTATTTTCTTGTAGTTGTACAGTGTTTTTAATATTGCATAATTGGTTTTTTAAGTTTTGTCTCAGTTCTTCGTTTGGTAAAATTAGGCTAAAATTAATTAAATTAAGTTAAATAACATTAAAATAGATTACTCGCTTATATGTACACTTTCAAAGCTAGCCGCATTTTTAAAAGTAAAGTTCGCTTTTAGATAATCTACCACTGTTATATAACTCAAAGACGAAAATCCATCCTTAGTTAACAAAACTAATGAATTCCCACTATGATCCTTTATTTGATATAACTCAGCTACTAATTTTTTAGGTCTAGAAGGGAACTCTGTATTTTTAACCATAAACTTTGCCTTTAAAACTCTATTTTCTCTAAGTTTGCTATAAAAAACTGATCTGAGGTATGCTTGTCCATTTCCAAATATACCTACGTATAAATGATCGTTTTCTTTCGAGTCTTTGTCGTTAACTTCAATTAATTCAGTTACTGTTGTAATCTTTGAACTGTCATCGTCGTCACTTTCTTGAGAGTTGTCTTTTAAGTCTTTTTTTTCGATGTCCATTTTATATGAATTAAAATAATTATTAAGAATAATTAAGAATATATTAAGAATAATTAAGAATATAATAAATTCTCTAAGAATTTAATGTTTTAAATAATTTTGTATTAATTTATATTATTTTTATATTATTTTTATATAAAATTTATATTAATTAATTGTAACTATTTTTAATTAGTAAACAATTCATACATAATTTGTTTATTATGTATGTAATTAAAATTATTAGAACTGAAACAAATAATTTTAATTTAATAGTAAAACAATAATGGCAGAACATAAATTATCAAATATGAGCTTAAAAATTAATGATATTGTCAACTTAAATAAAACTAGAGATAATGATCTTGCTACATTAAATAAGAGAATTCATCCAAAAAATGAAAAGAAGGTTTTTAATATATCTGAAGGAATAAATATAAATGAAGTTAAGAAAGCAAAGAAATATATGGAGCAAAAGAAATGTATTAATATTTTATTATAGAAACTTATTTAATTAATATGTAATATAGTACAAGAGGATGAAGAAAAAGAACATATGGAACATTTAAAAAGAATAAACGGAAAAGAAAGTGATATTCTACTAAATAAATTTTTATCGACAATCAACCCAAATCCAACTATACGAATTAACTACGAAGAATTAAACAAAAAACATCCTCAAGAAAAATTTCTTGAATTATTTAAGACAGGAATTAGAAACAGTAATAATAATATAATAAAATATGATATGTAATATTAATATTTTAGACTCAAATCGTTTAGATAATTTTGAAAGTTGTATTAATAGTTTAGAGAAAACAAAATATATTAGTAATACTTATAAAAAAAACATTAACAATAACAACAATCAAAATGATAATCAAGAAACAAATAATGAACATAAGAGATCTCAAATTCGTAAAAGTACATTGATTAAGGATGAAAAAGGAAAAAAAGATCCTCATTTAAGCAAAGACAATTCAAAATTATTAGATAATTTGAGTATTATTTTATTTTAACCTAAATAGAAGATAAAAAGGAACCTAACCAGTTTCAAGCTAAAGCAGAAAAAAATTCGAAACTAAAAGTACTACTTACTATTAAAGATTTAATGATGGAGTCACTGACTTATCTATATTCTAATGATATTTCTCTAAAAACTTATTTTAATAATAATCCTTTCCCTCCGAAACCTCTGTATCGACTAGCCTCTGCGGAATTTATTGACGCAGCGAAATTTGATAGAGTAGACGAATTGAACTCTTATTTAAAAGATGATATTGGATATCTTTATGAAAGAGATCATTTTAAACAAACAGCCTTACATTGGGCAGCTAAAAGAGGTTATAAAGAAATAGTTGAGAAATTACTATCTAAAGGAAGGAGTACAAATCTATTTGATATGAATAAGAGAACTCCATTATACTTAGCTGTTATAAACGGACATACTAAAGTTTTAGAGGTAAGTAATCTTAAACTTTTATATCAATTAATAATCCTTATTATTCTTTATTGTTCTTTATTATACTTTATTATTCTTTAAGATTCTTTATGATTCTTTATGTTTTTAATTATTCTTTATTATTCTTAATTATTCCTTATTATTCTTTATTATTCCTTACTTATGTAATAAATAATACCAAAAGGTTTTAGTAAGAAATACAAATCCAATGCTAACTAATCCTCATTTCAAAAGCAAAGATCATAAATCAGCTTTAGATTATATAAAAGATAATACTCATGATAATTTTCAAAGAATTAAAGCAATTTTAGGAGATCACGTTGAGGTAAAAGATAAAATATAACTAATATAAATTTTATTTATACTAAATATAGAAAACAAACAATATGAACTCTAAAAAGTATTTTTTCGATAAAGTAAAACCATATCATGCTGACTTTTACGGATCTACTCAAATTGAAGACCCTAACCAAGGAAAAAGAAAAAACACTGATGATTCAGTAGAAAATAAGTAGATCAGCTCAACTTTATTAAAATTATCTTTATTATTTATAAATTTATAAGTTAAGTTATAGTTTTATAAGTTAAATTAACAAAAATATCTCTTATTACTTAATATTTACATATTCATATATAACATTAAATAAATAACTGATAATATATAAAGTCACTTAATTTACTATTTATATTATTTATAATTTTATTCTTATTACTTTTTAATAGTTTAGAATAAAAAAATGTCATCTAATACAAAAGATAATTTGAAAAGCTCAATAGCAAACTTAAAACTTAATGATTTATTAAACTTAGATAAAGTTCGTGAAAAAGATTTAGCAATTCTAAACTCAAAATTAAATGTTAAAAAGCATAAGAAAGTCTTCTCAATTTCTGCTGGTATAAACCTAAATGAGGTAAAGAAGGCAAAAAAGTATTTAGAATTTCAGCAAAGTAAAATAAAAATTCTATAATATATTATATAATATTAATGATGTATATTAATTAAATATTAGTGCTTGAAGATGAAGAACGTGAAAAGTACGAACATTCAAAAATAATAGCTTCGAAAGATAATAATACTTATCAGCAACATAAATATAACGATACTCATAAAAACCAAAAATTAAAAATAAATTTCGAAGAGTTAAATCGTAAACATCCTCAAGAAAAGTTTCTCGAGCTGTATAAAAATTCGATTAAGATTAGTAAGAAATTAATATAATTATAATAGATAAACTTTTATTAAACATATAATAAGCTTATAATAACATATAATAATCTTATAAGAATCTTATAATTACATACAATTTCTTATCATAACATTTAATAATTCTATTAGATTCATATGATATAGACAATTACAACAATTGTGTAAATGACATCACAAACAAAATACAAGTTAAAAGAGGTTATAATAATCAAAACATGAATCAGGATGACGACACAAAAAACACAAATATAAAAACTCAATATTTGAAAAAGGATGATAAAAAGAATTTGAAAAAGGATTTAATATTAACAAAAGAGTCATCAAATAATAATAAATTTGGTAATTATATAAAAATATTATATTATTTCATATTACTTCATAATATCATATATGTTATTTCTTATATACTTACTTATTTAAGATCTTGAAAAACAAAAAGAGTCTGCCTTAATGATTCAACGTGCTTCTATGAACACTAAATTTAAAAAGCTTAGTATACTAAAAGAATTAATTATCGATTCTTTAAGTTATCTTTATTTTAATGATATTTCACTAAAGACTTACTTTACTAATAATCCTATTACCCCGAAGCCCCTACATCGGCTAGAAGCCCCAGAGTTTATCGAAGCAGCAAAATTCGAAAAAATAAACGAAATGAATTCATACTTAAACGAAGATGTTAATTACTTATATGAAAAAGATCATTTTAAACAAACAGCCTTACATTGGGCTGCTAAAAGAGGTTACAAAGATGTAGTTGAGAAAATACTATCAAAGGGAAAAAGCACAAATCTTTTCGATAATAACAATAGAACTCCAATGTATTTAGCAGTAATGAATGGACATCATCATATTTTAGAAGTAATTAGTTATTGCTTAAATTTACTTTATATTAGATATTACTTAAAAATACTAATCCTAAACCAATAAATGCTCATTTTAGAAGTAGAGACAAGACTGCTTTAGATTATATAAAAGATAACTCACAGGAAAATTTTCAGAAGATGAAGCAGATGTTAGGAGATTATCTTGAGGTATTATAAGTTTTAATTGATTATTTGTTATAGTTTTTTATGGGGTGATTGTTTTAATCTTATTAACTTCTTATAACTTTTATTATTAGAAAACAAGTAATATGACAACAAAAAAGTTTTTCAATGACAAAATTAGATCTTTTCATTATGAGAATTATGGATCATCTGTTGTTGTGAAACATGTCGAGCGTGTTGAAAAAGATGATGATATTATAAAAAATGAAGATGATAGAGAATTAAAAAAAATAACTGAAGGATCTGTAAATGATAATAAGGATGATTAAACTTTACATAAGTCAAGAATGACTGGATTGCTATTAATATTTTGTTTTAGTTGTTTAAATTATGAATTTATATAGCTAGAAAATTGAGATATATATTATAATATAAATATATAAAATAAACCTAGCATAACATATTAATAATTTCTAATATATGAACTTATTAAAATATATTTTAATATATTGAATAAATAAGTTGATTTATCTTAAATATATAATCATTACATTTATAATTTTATTAATATTTATTTGATATTATTTTTTATTAAGTAATAAAGTATTCTTTGAACTATTTTCTAACATACTATTTCTTTCAACAAATTATGCTTGTATAATCATGCTTTCATTGTATTTTACTTTACTATACTCTAATATTGCTAAAATTAATTCAATAGCAAGAAATCCTAATCCCATACAATTTAACACAATGTCATACACAAAAACATAAACTTGCAATCTTAAGTAATAGACAAAACCTAACACCATAGGAATTTCCAATAATATAAAGTGACCAATATTAACACTAGTTTCTGTTTTATTACCCATTGAACCTATTTAATAAAGTAAATTTAGTTAAAATAATTTAAATAAGTGAAAATAAGTTAGTATTCTTAGTTTAACTACCTTCTTTTAATCGAATTAGCTGAACAACTAACAAAAAGCAACAACCTGCTACCTCAGGACTTAACGAATGAGGAGGATATGGTAGCACATAACTTTTATATATAAACAAAAGTATCGTAAACACAAAGTAAAATATAATAAACATCCAATCATAGTATATAAAAATCTATAATAATTACATAAATTTTTGAAAATAAATGTTTAATTACCTGTAGTAGAAGATTGGTCTATATAATGTTATAATTTAATATTACTGGTTCAGACACGTCGGCTAATTTTATTTATTATTTTACTTTTCTTTTTTAGATCTGCTTCACTATCAACTTTAGCTTGATCACTACCTACTGGATTAATATCATTGCTAATAACATTATTTTTATTGTTATTATTAATAATATTAGCAGGAATGTTGGGATTTTCTGGATTGGCATTGTTGTTTATATTATCATTTGGATTTGCGTTATTGTCATTATTGTGATTAGGATCTAAATAATGTGATTTTAATAATTAATAGATAAATAAGTATATTAATTTCTTAGTTTATTAGCTTTATTCTAGATTGTTTAAATATTTTTTATTTACTTGCAATATTGTCATTTGGATTTGGTTGTTCATTTTCATTATTGAATTCTGGAAACTCTGATGACATTAATTACTTACTAATAATTTAAATTAATTTAAAATTATGTTTTATAAACAAATATAATCTAAATAAATTAAAAAATAATCATTAACAATACTAAATACACAACATAAATTATATATAAAATTTATTTAATCTTTAATAAATTTATCTTTAAATATTAAAATGTTTTATTTAAATATCATCTTCATTAATATTCTATACACTAAAGCCACTAACAAATTAAAAAATAAATATTAACGATATAATATTTACCAAGAAAGTAAGATATCTCTAAATTCATTATCATTATCTATACAAGTACTGACATCACAAAAGAAAGTAAAGAAATTATCTTTAGGTATTGATGTTTTATGAATATTATCTGCATTAAATAAAAACTCCCATGCGTTTGAGTAATCATATTTTATTTCTTGAGGTTTCTTTCTATTTCTACTTACCTAAAAGAGATATAAGTAAGTATAAGTAAGTAAATTTATATAATAGTTGTCTATTATACCTCAGGATGTAATTGAGCCTTCATATTTTTTTCTAAATTTAAAAAGTCAACTTCGCCATTATCACCTTTGACGCTTTCGTAACATTTGGAAATTAAATCATTTCTTTCTTGGGAGCAATTCTAAAAATATTTAAGTAAGTGAATAAGTATTATAGTGTGTTTAATAAAGTATAATAAAGAATTATATATTTATATATTCTTACCTGTATTGAGTTTAACAAATCATGGAATTTTATTTCATGATTGATTTTATTGTAATACATATTATGGATTAAATCAATATCTTTGTCTGTTAAGACAAGCCCATAATTTGTTAAGAAATACTTCAACGAAATTTTACTTAGTCTTTCATTCTTTTTAACTAGTAGTCTTTTTAAATAAATTTTTAAATTTCGTAAACCAAGCCAGTTGTCTTTATTCTTACAGAAATCAACTATTTTGTGAATGATATTATTGATATTGCAGTCATACTAATGAAAGATAAATAAATGTTATGAATGATATAATTTTATAATTATTTTTATTACATTTTTAGATAATTCTTGCATCTTTTGGCTATTCGTAATGTTTTTCTCTAAATTCTTCGACCAAAAGTCACTTTCCTTTGAAAAATAAAAATTATCAAAGTCATTTGATTTCAATGTTGACGCGAAGTTAGTCTTGGATTGATTATAAATTCCTTTTAAATTTGCGTATTCAGCTTCTGAAGTTTCATGATCATTTGATCCTTGTTTTGAGTCGTTTATTTTTGTTTGTGGTTTTACAACAAATGCTTTGAAAAAATCATTGAATATTTTTTCCTTTAATTCTAACTTTTTAGGTTGCTTTCCCATATTACTAAACTCACCTATAACTGAACTTGATTGGGATAATGGAATTTTTTGTTCTATTCCTAAGGCTCGAATTCTAGTATCGTTAAAAGGAGCTATTTTTCCAATGACTAAGTCGTGGTTGAACTTTTTCTTTGGTATATGTTCACCTGGAATAGTTCTGAATAAGGAAGTTATTCAAATTTAAATGGTTTATATTGAATAAATTTTAGTTTATTTAGTTACCTTCCTTCACCAGTAAAGTCTCTAACAACTCTTTCCTCATACCAGTTTTCAACTAGAGTTCCGTTTTGTGCAAGTACTTTTTTGTTATAAATGTTCATATTGGTTATAATTTAATTATAATAATAACATTTTAAAACTAATTAATTAACAAATATTTTATTGTAAATTTTATGATTAAATATGTATTTTATATGTAAATATACTCATGATATAATATGTTTGGGGATTGGGGATTGGGGATTGGGGATTGGGCCCAATCCCCAATCCCCAATCCCCAATCCCCAATAAAAAATAATATAATATACTTCTATTTTATTTTTTAACATATTTTTATTAAGTAATTGAATGAGATTGAAAGTATATTAATTTTAATAATAATATATGTAAAATATAATATACTGTCAAT
>Ga0100378_1005481_pt1 | contig 11636 bp, 13 predicted proteins | sample CryGeymeta201502_FD_81535 | JGI IMG/M metagenome (GOLD analysis project Ga0100378, IMG submission 81535) | Groundwater microbial communities from Crystal Geyser aquifers in Utah, USA - Crystal Geyser metaG 2015-02 | ecosystem: Environmental > Aquatic > Deep subsurface > Groundwater | place: USA...
CATTTCTTTATTACTATCCATATTAGTGTATATAATAAAATCAAATAAATTATTTAAGTAATATTTAAATATTCAATTTGGTGTTTAATTTTTGAATATTCAATTTTAACTTTTGTATTTATTTATGATTAATTATGTTTATTTAATTAGATATACAAAATTAATATATTTAATTCAATATGAGTCAAAATAAACAAGAAGATCCAATCAACAAAACAACTACTCAACAAGAAGGAGATGTTATTGAAGAAGAGGAAGTAGAAATTACCTTTATGGAAAGTAAAAATAAATTTTATAATAAAAAACTTATAAAATTTAGTATTCGAAACTTACGGAAGAAAATCTGCACCTGGTATTCAAATTGCAACATTAGGACTAATCTCAATATTAGCATTTTTAATAAGAGTCTTTTCTGTTATTCGTTATGAATCCGTTATTCATGAGTTCGATCCATGGTTTAATTATCGTGTTACCCAATATCTAACTAATGAAGGAGTATATGCCTTTTGGAATTGGTTTGATCCTGAATCATGGTATCCATTAGGAAGAGTTATTGGAGGAACAACATACCCAGGAATAATGTTTACTAGTGCACTACTACATTGGTTATGCAATTTACTCTTATTCCCAGTAGATATAAGAAATGTATGTGTATTTATTGCACCAATATTTGCATCATTTACTGCTATTTCTGCATATTTCCTTAGTAAGGAAGTAACTGGAAGATCTGATTGTGGACTACTTACAGCACTATTTATTGCAATAGTTCCTGGATATATAAGTAGAAGTGTCGCTGGAAGTTACGATAATGAAGGAGTTGCAATTTTTGCTTTAGTTACAACTTTTTACTTCTATATTAAATCTGTTAACACTGTAAATACAATTAATTACCTTATTTTAACATTATTTAATATTAGGGTTCTATCCTTTGGTCTACTTTAACAGCTTTAATGTACTTCTATATGGTTGCTGCTTGGGGAGGATATGTATTTATCATCAATCTTATTCCTTTATACACATTATTTTTAATAATCATTGGAAGGATGGATGTTAAAATTTATGTTTCTTATTCAGTCTTTTATATTATTGGAACAATTCTTTCAATGCAAGTAAATATATTTATTTATATATTAGGTTCCTTTCGTTATGTTCCAAGCTATTAAAAGTTCAGAGCATATGCTTAGTCATGGAGTTTTCCTTTTAATCCAAGTTTACATGTTTATCAGCTTCCTAAAAGCAAACTTATCCGAAGAGTTATTCAAAAAACTATATCATGTCTTCTTATACGGAGTAGTTATTCTCTTCGTAATGGCTTTCCTAATTTTATCTTACACTGGACATGTATACTTCGGAGCAAGAAGTTTAACACTTTTAGATCCTTCTTATGCTAAGAAATTTATTCCTATAGTTGCTAGTGTATCAGAACATCAGCCCACAACATGGTCATCATTTTTCTTCGATTTACATTATATGTTAGTCTTTTCACCATTAGGATTTTACTATTGCTATAAAAATCCTACTAATTCTAAGCTATTCCTTGCTGTTTTCGGAGTATGTTCAGTATATTTCTCATGTGTTATGGTAAGACTGTTATTGTTATCTTCACCTGCACTTTGTTTATTATCTGGAGTAGGAGTTAGTGAGTTATTAAACTATGTTATCAAACAATATAAAAATTTCAATGAGGAATATGATCCAATGGGAAATTTAATAATGACAGAACCAATTCCATTAGAAGAACAAGGAACAAATAAAAAAAGAGAAACTGTATATTTTAATATTAAACTTTATACTAATTTTATTAGGAAAGACCAAAAAAACAATTCAGATTTGGATTTGAAATCGTTCTTGTTTTCTTATTTGTAATCATTACTATGTTAATTTCATACGTGTTCCATTGTACATGGGTCGGAGCCGAAGCCTATGCTTCTCCATCAATTATTTTAGCTAACAAAGATAGATACGGAAATAAATATATCATTGATGACTTCAGAGAAGCTTATTATTGGTTAAGAATGAACTCTAAACCTGATTCAAAAATTGTTTCTTGGTGGGATTACGGATATCAAATTGCTGGTATGTCTAATAGACCTGTCATAGTAGATAATAACACTTGGAATACTACTCATATTGCCACTGTTGGAGCAGTAATAATAACTTAAATAATATCATTTTAATAATAATATTAGACATTTGCCAACGAAGAAGAAGAATCTTACAGAATTTGTAAAATGCTTGATGCAAACTTTGTACTTGTTATTTTTGGAGGTTATTCAGCTTATTCTGGTGATGATATCAATAAGTTTATATGGGTTATTAGAATTACTGGTAAATTTAAATATATAATTTTTTAGCTGGTTATTATCCTAGAGTAAAAGAAGAAAGTTTCTTAAATAAAGGATCCTACAGAATTGATACTGGTGCTTCTGAAACAATGTTAAATTGTATGATGTATAAGTTTTCCTATTACAGATTTGATGAAGTTAAACCTCAGAAAGGAAGTTCGGAAGGATACGATTTAGTTAGACAGTCTGTTATTGGAAAGAAAAATATTAAGTTGAGACACTTTTCTGAAGCTTATACTACCGAAAATTGGATTGTTAGAATATTTTCTGTAAATGAATTCCCAAATAGAGAAATCTCTATTAAGTCTCGATTTAAAGCTAAGTCAGTTAAGTTTTTACCAGGAGTAGAACAATATTTTAAAACAAAAAGACCTAGAAGTGATTGAATAGTTTTTGAAAACTATTTCAAATAAAATAATATGACAATAACAAAACTAAATTTGAATTAAAAAGAACCTTAATCTATATATTCTATGATCAATATTTATATTTTATTTATATTTATTATGTTATAATATTATATTTAAAATTATTTATTATTTATATATCAATATAATTATTCAATCTTTTTATTATACTGTCACTTCCAGAATAATTTGTAATAACATTTTTGAAGAACTTTATGATTTTTAATTTTTGCTCTGGATAATAAAAGAAAGAATTATCCAACAAAATTTGATCAAATATCTTCATATTATCGTTCTCGTTGTGGCTGCAGGAGCAAACTTCATTTAACTCTTTATAATCTAAATTATTAAATGAAATTTATTAGTGGGAATATTTACATTTTTTTAACTTTTCAAACACTTTCCAGTCATATAATTCCCTTAAATTGATATTCGAAGAAATAAAAACTTTAAAACCACTTTTTGAATTTGAATTATTATATATTGATTTATATTCCTTAATTAATTCTTCATCTTTTTTGTTTCCTATGTAATCCTCTTTTAGTTTTATTATAAAGTTTGAATTATTTTCTTTTAATTTCAAATTATTACTTAAGCTACTTAAACTGGCACTAGTTTCATTAAGCTTAATTGGCTTTAATTCTTTAATTTCATTATCAGCTTTAAACTCCTTAATTGGAGTTGCATAAGGCGAGCTATTTTTGCTAGTTTTAATTAAACTATCTAAAGAATCTTCTGGATTTCGTTTTTTATTAAGAAATATATTGTTATTATTGCCATTGCTATTCTTATCACTATTTTTATTTGTTACTCCACTAGTACTTGAATTATCATCATCAAATATTGTTTTTAAGTTATACTCTTTATCTTCTTCAATTAAATCAACTTTTTTATTTAAGAGATCAATATCATGTTCAATGGCTGAAATTTGAGAATAAGAATCACTATTATCTACTAAATCTGAAGAGATATTAACTCCATATGTAAGTGGTTGCCCATGATCAGCTTGCATTTTTCCAATTAGGTCAACATCTAAAACACTTTCATCTTTGAAGTTTGTTTGAGAAGCTAATGGCTTTTTCTTTGCTCTGTAAGGATTGCCAAAGATGTAAAGGTCATTATAACTAATATATTATATAATATTGAATTACGAAGGTAAAGGTGCTAAAGGATTATAGTAATAAGGATTTCTCAAAGGCTTATTTCTATTAATTTGAGCAAAGCAATCACTCATCTTTTCAATTTCTACCTCGTTTTGTTCTATTTTTAACCTTTTTAAATTTTCATCTTCTTGTATGTTGAATATAGAAAGTTTTTTGATACTGTTATTAACATTAGAAAAGAATTTAATATAGTTATCAAAACTGTTATTAGAACTTCTTATTTTCTCCTTGTTAATGAATGTATTACTATTATTCATATTATTTTTAAAAAGTGCTAGGCTACAACAATGAGCTTGTTTCGCAGAGTGAATTTTGAATTGTTCTTGAATTGTCTTATCGCATTGAGAAATAAAAGACTGACTTCTTATTTTTAAACTTGACATTTGCTTTATTAATGATTCGTTAAAGTATTCTTCTTTGATTTTCTAAAGGAAATTAATATATAGTTTAAGTAACATTTTATTATAGTAATAATAATTATTATTTAATTACTTTTAATAACTCTTCATCATTTGTCCATAACTTTTTCTTGACCAAGAAATCACTTACTTTCTTTTTATAATAATAAGGAATATTTCTCAAATAAAGTTCAATTTGTATTATAGATTGACTATCCATTTGTTTCTAAAGTATTTTAAATTATATTTATTTACCCCTTCATATTTAGCAAGTATCAAAAAAAGCTGTTTGTAATTATAAGGAAGAACATAAAATTTTAGACCTATTTTAAATCCTGGATACTTCTTAAAAAAATCAATAAGGCATAAATATTTATCGTTTTCAGGGACTTGGTTTAATTCTTTCTGATTAACATTTAATCTTAATACTCCAAATGAACATTTCATATTATTACTAGCTTGAATAATACAATAAACTTCCCAATACGGTTTTAATTTTAAATGAGTAATATTAAAGTCTGGATAATTTTCTATTATTTTGAATATAATGTCTCCTTCTTCAATATCAAAAGTATCAAACTCAAAATTTCTAGGAATTTCAAAATTGTATTTGATCTCATTTCCTATTATGTATGCTGGGTATGCTTTCATTTTTGGTAGTTCTGTTAATGATTTAGTTACTAATACTACGTCATCTGGTAAAGGCCATATCTCGTTTTGATCATCTTTCTCTTTTATAATTTTCTTTTTAAATTTACACTTGGTTAGTAATTTGTTTTTGGTACTTCCTTTAAATAAAAATTTAATCTTATTTTCAGTTGTGTTTTGAATTGTATTAGTTGTGATACTTGAGTTAGTAATTTGATTTACTGAATTTGGAATAGTAATTGGAGTACTTATATTACTTATTGATGTAACCAAATTGTATTTGGATTTCTCAGATACTTGAACATTGTTTATCGTCGAGTTATTAATTTCAAAATTAATATAGAAAAAGCCAGATATATATGACATTATAATAAAATCAAGCCCATATCTTAAATCTTCAAAGTTTTTGTAACATAAAGTAGATCCTCCAATTATATTATTCAATTTTTTTAGTAATGGTGAAGCTTCGACTTTATCACTATTTGACATTATAATATTGATTAAGCATTGATCCCATCTGTATGGTTCTGAAAAGAGAGAAGAAATATTGTTAATATTATTAACTTCATTATTATTAACAGAAGAAAAATTCAATCTTGAATTCTTATCAAGAACATTATTAGTATTAGAAAACTTGCCTCCGTCAGATAAAATAAATACAAAGCTATTATGAATTTGTGAATATAACCTACCAGAAATATAATCATTTTCAGTAACTTTACTTCCTGCATTTATTAAGTCGAAAGCTTGTTTAAGAGTAAATTCAATATTTGTTATATCACTAAAATTATATATAAATATATAAATATTAATAATTTTACTATTGAATTCTTAATGATTTTAGTTGAAACAAGAAATGATCTGTAGTATCAGCCCAGCTAGAAAATAAGAAATTCTGACTACTTGTAGTAAGTAGGAAGTATTTATCATTAGCATCTTTATTATAAGAAGATCGAACTAAAAGTAAAAATATATTTAGAAATATAAACATGTAAAAGTTATTTTAGGAATATTAGTTATAGAGAAAGGTATTACTTTTAAAAAACGTTTCAACTGCATATTTAGCAGTATCTAAAAATGATAAATTAATATCGTAAACTTGTGACATAGAAATAGAAGTGTCTATTATAAAAACGAAATTCATTTTTAAATTTATAATATAATTTATTTGTAATAAATTTATAAATAATTATTTGAATTTATACTAATTATTAAATGATGATAATTAGGTAATTACTTATGGAATCTTAATTAATAATAAAAATAAACAATATAACAACATAAACAACATAAACAATATAAACAATATAAACAATATAAACTATATAAACTATATAAACTATATAAGCTATATAAACTATATAAGCTATATAAACTATATAAACTATATAAGCTATTTAAACTATATAAACTATATAAACTATATAAATATTCTATGCCATCAAAAATAAATTAATAAAAAGTATATTTAATATTAACTAAATAATATATTATATTATAATAAATGACTAAAGTAGACAAAGAGTCAAAATATTTTTATGAAAATTCTTTAAATGAAGTTGCGCAAATAAGCTATATATCTAACTATACCGAAAAATTTAGTTGCTTAGAGGCAGCTAAAACAAATATAAAATTTAGAGAAAACGAAAGAGCAACAAAAAAGAAATTTAAATTATTTACAAAAATATTCTCTCAGTTTAATAATTTATCAAATGGACATCAAAAAGTTGTCTTTGTCGAAAATACAAAATCAACAAAATTAAAAATGGTTCCTTTATTCTGTCTAAATAAAGAAAACTTAAAACGATCAAGACGAGACGGAAAACTTAATCTCGACTTAAGTAAATTTTCAAGGTCTGACATTTATAAAAAGAATAGTATGAAATATTATCACAAAAGTAAGCTTTCAAATCTAAGCTCACCACGTAATGGAAAAATACTTGATACAAACTCAGATCGAATGTCAAATTTATCAGGTAGTAAAGGGTCTCCTTATAAACATAATAAATCCGTTTCGATAAGTTTTAATGATAATGTCGATTATTTTCCTAACTATCATAGTGAAAATCCAATAAAACACACTAACACAAGAAATAGTGATACTAAAGTCAGCTTAGGTCATATTAAAAATAAGCCTAGTGATGAATCCGATACCAAAGATGCTAAGCAATCCTTAGATGCTAAGATGCAACTCACTAAAAGTAATACAAATAATACAAATGAATTAGAAAATCTTATTGATGAAAAGTCAGAAGATAGAATAGACGAAGAAGATAGCGATAATGAGGATGAAGAAGTTTTAAATTATCTTTTAAATAAACAGAACGATCAGAATAAAATATTAAAGATAGAATGTCAGAGGAAAGTTTCAGAATTAGAAGTAGATTCAGCTATGGAACCAAAAGGATCTAAAAATAATATTATAAATTCGAATTTTGAAGTTGAAGGTAAAGCAATTTTAAATGATAAAAATGGAGAAAATGATGAAAATGCTAAGCCAGATAATAAGATTATAAAGGATAAAAATGAAAAAAAGGAAAGCGATGAGGATGATGATGAAAGTGATGATGATGATGATGATAATAATAATAATAATAATAATAATAAAAAGGAAAATAAAAATTCTAATGAAAATAATGGAAAAATCAGTAATCTTAATGATGTATTAAAGAAATTAAAAGAAGGTGAAAATTTTAATGATATTGATAATTTTAATGTTGATGTAGAACATGAAAGTACTCCGAAGAAAATAAAAAATAGTAAATTATCCAAAAAAAGCCTTACACATATTAATTTAGATCCAATTAGAGAAGACCCAGTTGATATATTAGGTAGTACAGGTAATATATATGAAGATAAGACAGAAAAAAATAAAGAAAATACAAAAGCTATAGAAGTGATTGAAAATCTAGATATCCTTAAAATACAAACAAACTCAGCTGAGAAAGAAACAACTATTACGGAAGAAAATAACAATACCGATATCAATGTAGTAGGGCACTCTTTTAGTAATAATAATCAAAAAGTGAATATAATTAATGAAATTCATACTAATAGCAATAACAATAATAATGATGATACCAACAATAATGAAGTTAATTATGTTAAGGTTAGTCCAAATAATAGAAATACCAACACGAATAATAATACTCTTAATACAAACGATATAAGTAATAAAAATGAAACTAATAATGTAACCAATAACTCAAACAATACTAACAATACTACAAACAATGAATTAAACCAAAATAATATAGAAATTAAAACTCTAGATCAAAACACTTCTTTTAAATGGATTGTTGATCAGTTAAAAGACAATAATATTGATTTTCAAGTTGAAGAAGAAGCATTTAAACTTACAAATGAAACTGATATAAAGTTGCATAATATAAATATAGGAATTTATGTTTCAGATTCAAATTTTCCAGTAAGTTGTGATTTATTGAAAGATTTTATTACTTGGGGCCCAGATGTTATAAAGAATGATTCTATTTCTTGTGAGTCAATAATTATTACAAATGAAGATCACTCATTTCTAATTATGAATTCAGACAGAATTGAAAAAGTCAATAAATATAATGGAAAGTGGGAAAAGGATGATATTGATTTTAATTCTACAACAAAAAAGCTTTTTTTTGAAATTGAAGTTCCAGTAAAAAGTAAACAAATTAATGTCAGCCATAAAATTGGTAATTCAGAAAATATATCAAATTTGAATGCAAATAATTCTTCTGAAGAAAAACAAAATAATCAATATAATCAAAGTAAACAAAGTGAGCAGATTAATGAGGATTTAACTATAAAAGTCAATGGTGAACAAATTAAAGAAATTAATGAAGTTAAAGATGGCAAAAAAATTGGAGATAATAGAGATGTTAAAATTGAAGAAAGTAATGAAATAAAGGAAAATAAAGAATATAGAAAATTTAAATATGGTGAAAGTATTAAAGACGGAGAAAGTCTTCCAAATAATTTAAAAGATAATTCTATATTGGAAAACAAAAAGATTTTATCTGAAAATAATCAAAATAACCTTTCTTTAAATAATAATGAAGATAATAGTCACAAAGTGATTTTAACTAATAATGATAATAGTTATAGTAATGAAATCAAAAATATCAAACAAATCCCCATAAATAAAATTAATAATGAAGAAAGTTATATAGATGATAGTGTAAGTTTGAGAAACATTAATATTTATAATAATGTTTTAGATAAACAAAATGATTCTTCTAAAATAAATGAACAAATTAATCAAATGAAAAATAATAATGATAATAATAATGATACTAATAATTATAATGAAATTATTCAAATTAATAGTAACAAAGATAACAATAAAGACGCAATTAATCCAACTAATATAATAGAAGATCATAATAAAAATAATGAAAATGTGAATAATCAAATAATAGCTAAAAAATCAAAAGAAACTCTAAACAATAATATAAATAATAATACCGAGGAGGATATCACCAAAAATTATGAAGAAATTAGAGTGACTCATAATAAAGAAGTCAATCTTATAGGAAATGAAGTTGGTAAAGAAATAGAAGATATGTCTACACTCAACAAATCAATCAATGATAAAATAGAACACAAATTACAACTTGAAAATAATGATAATATTAATAATATTAAAAATATCAATGATATTGATAATAACCATAATAATAATTCTACTAAAGAGGTAGAAAAAAATATTAATTTACTAAATAAAAATAAGGTATATAAAGAAAATACTGAACAAGTTTCAAATACCGATAAAAACAAAGATATAGGAAGAAAAAATAATGACAGTTTAAATTTGATTATTAAACAAAACATAGACAAAGTTAAAGACAATACTTGTTTAATTGAAAAAAATGAAGTTAAAGAAGTTTTAGGAATTATACAAACTCAATTAAATCATGAAAGTAAGGAAAGTAAGGAAAAGTTAGAGAATCAAGCTAATACTGATTTTATATATCATCAAGACAAAAAGGAAAGTCTAAATAAAGAATCAATTAGTCTAAATAGTATTGTTGATGGTAAACAAAACTTAATTGAGGTCAACAATGATCAAAATGAAAATAATAACAATCAAAAAGAGTATAAGGTTGAAAAAGGAAAAATGCAAAATGATAATTTTAACTTAAATAAAAATGAAATGACATTATATAAGAATAATGAAGAAAATAATAAAGAAAATAATGAAGAGAATATCAAGAAAGTAACAAAGAAAATAATAAAGAAAATAATATCAAAGAAGATAATATCAAAGAAAGAAATAAAGAAAGTAATATCGACGAAAGTATTAAACAAAATAATAAAGAAAGTATTAAAGAAAGTAATAAAGAAAATAATAAAGAAAATAATTTCAAAGATGTTATCTTCGAAGTAAAGGAAAATATTACTCAACCTCACAATAACAAAATAATTTTTGAATTTAATGAAGATAATAATACAAATAATGATATCAATAAACAAAGTAATATTAAAGATAATATCAATCAGAACTATTCAAAAAATAACTCTTCCAATATCCCAAACCAATCAGAAAGTCAAGAAATAAAATTAAACAATATCAGTTATAACAGCAATAACAGTAATAACAATATTAATGAAAGAAACAAAAAGGAATCAAAAGATAAAGTTATAGATGATGACATGTTTGCATGGAAAAAGAAAGGTGATATATCTTTACAAGAAGTAAGTAAAGAAGAAATAAAGACCGATAAAGACATCAATAAAGAAATCAATAAAGAAATCAAAGAAATCAATAATAAATCAAATGATGTCAAGGTTAATTCTTTTATTTTACATTTATAGGTTAAAAATTCAAACGATAAACAAGATAACAAAAAAACTAACAATTCTCCTGAAAGAAGTCTATCTCCGAAAAGTGGTAAAAAAATAACTAGACTACGTAAATTTTATATTAAAAAAATAGAATCCCTAAGAGATTTAATACTTGATGAAATTAATATGGACAAAGATGAACATCCAGAAAATGCTCATTTGATAAATAAAATAAGAGAAGAGAATCAATCCCGTATATTAAAAGAAAATGCAGGTTTAGATGACTCCAAAAAAAGAGGTTGTTGCACAGCTTGTGTTATCTTTTGAGAATGAATAAATAGTTTAAGTTTAATATTTTATATAGTTATATTATTATGTTATGTTTAAGAAATTTAATTAGTTTTACAAAAAAGTAAATTTAAAATATAATATATAATATATTTATACATTTTATTATTAAATTAAATTTAATGAATACATTAAATATTCAATGCCATATTTAATTATTTACTGAAATACTGTCAACATTTATTATTAAAATAGAATAGGTTCTATTCTATACATATATAATCTAATTTATGATCAAAGAAGAAAATGATCAAAACACCAATAATCTAAATGAAAATAATAAAAATAAAAATGGAGATCATAATGGAAATGAAAACTCTCCAAAAGATAAAGATCACACAAATGGAAACACTAAAGGAAATAATAAAATAAATGACATACACTATCTTGACTATTTGTAGGAACTTTTTCAATCATACTAACAACATCTTGTCCTTCAACAACTTTACCAAAAACACAATGATTTCCATCTAACCAAGGAGGAGGGACTGTAGTAATAAAGAATTGAGAACCATTTGTATTGGGACCTGCATTAGCCATAGAAAG
>Ga0100378_1005483_pt1 | contig 11633 bp, 9 predicted proteins | sample CryGeymeta201502_FD_81535 | JGI IMG/M metagenome (GOLD analysis project Ga0100378, IMG submission 81535) | Groundwater microbial communities from Crystal Geyser aquifers in Utah, USA - Crystal Geyser metaG 2015-02 | ecosystem: Environmental > Aquatic > Deep subsurface > Groundwater | place: USA...
AGAAAAAAATTGCATCATCTTGATCACTATGCTTAACTTCAAATGGCGCAGTGAAAATCATTGTGATCATGCAAAACACTGATCAATTGCATGCAAATACCCAATGAATCAGATAGCACATCGTCGACATGATATTTTAGATCGATTTTGGGAGCATATAAAGGGTATTTTGTCGGGGGTCCCACAGCAGCGTTGGTCGTAAAGTAAGTGATAATTAACGTTTTTTAATGCTGCATTATGGGTGCTTAGAGCTGACGCGCTATGGAGAGATCTACCTCCTGAGTATGGTGATTGGAAGAGCACACATCGGCGGTTTTGCATATGGCGTGTAATGGTGTTTAGGAGCTGCTTTTAGAGCATATTGTTGACTAGCAGATTATGAGTTGCTGATGATTGATGCAAGCCATATCAATTCAAAGCCTATCAGCATGCTACTGGTGCAAAGGGAGGAAATCAAGCAATGGATTGCACAAAAGGTAGCTCAACACGAGGGTAATCGCATTACATTTTTTGACCAATCGCGCTTGTTAAGTCATTGATTATAGAGATCCTTAAATTTATAACGGCTTTAGTATCGACTATAGCAAGACGCCCGCTATGAACTTATCAGCTACTTTTTCGCAGCATTTTGAAACCATCGAAGACTCCCGCGTTGATAATCACAACTGCTGCCATAAAATCATAGATATTTTACTGATAAGCATTTCGGTTAGGATATGTGGTGCGATGATTGGAATGAAATCTATGATTATGCTGTTGCGAAAAAAAGCGAGTTAGAAAGTTTTTTAAAACTACCGCATGGCATACCCTCCCATGACACCTTCCGCTGAGTATTGATGTTTACCGACCCAGAAAAATTTGAAGAGTCATTTTCAAATGGTATAAGCACTTTGTCAATTAGCCTCAAAAAATTATCATCGCTATTGATGGCAAAACATTCCGGAGTTCTCTCGACAGAAAACATCATAAAAAACGCATCCATTTGGTCAGTTTTTTGGCCTCAGACTACAAACTTATGTAAGAACAAACAAAGACTGACGAAAAATCAAACGAAATCACTGCTATTCCAAAATTGCTTGAGATAATTGATGTTAAAAATGCTATAGTCACGATCGATGCCATGGGCTTCCAAAAGAAAATTACAAAAAAAATCATAAAGCAAGAAGCTGATTTTATACGTGCATTAAAGGATAATGAAAGCGCTTGATTTCAAGACGTAAAATCAATTTTTGCCTTACCGGCCAAGGGCATGGTCGTCATGAAAGATGTCGGTATACGCTACTATCATCTCACAGACCCATCGAATTTCAAGTCTGTTAGCTGGGCATGCATGCTATAGGTGTCGTTGAACCAACTAGAACCATCAACCCAATTAAAACGCCCCATAAAAGATTTTTTATCACCAGCTTACCCTATGAGAAAATTGATGCTTTCGTTCGGAGCGTATGAAAACACTGCACGTTGAAAATAATTTACACTGGTCATTAGGTGTTAGTTTAAACGAAGACCTCTTTCGGATGAGAGCCAGTCATTCTTCTGAAAACTTAGCCATCTTCAAAAGAATTCCATTTAATTTATTAAAGCAATAAAATTTTAATAAATGCTGCATAATTCGTAAAAGAAAATTTTCCGGATGGAACCAACAGTACTTACTTATAGTACTCAATGGCAATCGGCAAATGGCTCAAAATTGTCTGGTTTGAGTGCGTTTGCCCAGGGCTCAACGACAAAGGTACATTTGACTGTGGACGCAGATGATATGCCGGTCAGAGCAAAATTATTACAGAATGTGCTCGACATGATAGCAAGCAGGCTTCTGCCCTGATAGAAGGAATTGAGTATGAATGTTTGTTGATGAAAAGATATGATGCCAATGATGCCAATGATGCCAACGCCATAATCTCGGTTCTAGGAGATGCTGGCGGGATGGCTGTTACTCTACCAAAGAAAAATCGCATAGAGAACCGTGAATATGACAAACGTCTCTACAAACTTAGGTACTTAGTCGAAAACGAATTCTTGCGGATGAAGGAATGGCGAGGGTCCGCAGCAAGATACGTAAAAAACGCAAGCTCGTTTATAGCGATTGTGCATAGACGTTCAATGCTGATGTGGGCAAAATTAATTTAAACCACAGGCTCTAGGTCATCAAGCAACCAAACTAAGTTTCAGTTATAAAGCACAATGACGAATACTCAGCCGAATATAACTCCTACGCAGTAGATTTTAAAGCATTGTTCTGATGAACATGTTGCGCGACTCGTGTCTATGCGCTTTAAAAATGTAATCGCTATCAGTCATATGATGATTTAATGAGCTTTAGAGCAGTTTCTGCTAATCTTTTGCCTTGTCCAATGCATAGTTGCTTTTCATCTTGACTAATTTCATAGTTAGCCTCGGCACCAGCGACATGAGAACTACCGTATGGTGTGCCACCGGTGGTGGTTGCACTGAGTTCTGGCAGCGAATAGGGGATGCCAAGAATCATCGCCCCATGGTGTAATAGCGGCAGCATCATGCTCAATATAGTGGTCTCTTGTCCACCATGCATAGAGCCTGTCGAAGTAAAGCAAGTCGCCGGTTTGCCAATTAACTTGCCAGCGAGCCAGATTGGAGTGGTTTTATCCCAAAAATATTTCATTTCACATGCCATATTACCAAACCGAGTTGGGCTGCCCAGAGCAAGTCCATCACAGGTTTCTAAATCTTGATTAGTGGCGTATGGAGGGCCTTCATTAGGGATATCAGGTTCAGTTGCTTCGCATTGCGGTGATAAGTTTGGAACTGTACGAATAATAGCTTCTGCGCCAGGGACTTCTTCAACGCCTCTAGCAATTAATTCAGCCATTTTACGAGTATTGCCGTGTCGACTAAAATATAATACAAGTATTTTCACCATAATTAAGTATTTACCTTCAAAAATGTGTTAGGCAGTTATTATCACTCGGGTAGGCTTATGCTGCAATGGTCAATGTCTTACACTATTACTAGAGCTGACTTACAATACATACAGACTGGGATGATAAAAAAATGTACATATTTGTGTCATAATAAGTATTCTTAAGCAATTACCAGAGGTTTCTAATGCAAAAAAATATATCCCAATTACCCGTTCACAATTCTCATACGGCTCGTCAATTTGAGCATATGCTACAAACTTTAAGTCACGAATTACGCAATCCTTTAAATGCTATTTATGGTATGTCTCAAATTCTTAAAAAGCTTGATCATCTTGACGAAAATGTAAAAAAAAGTATTGATGTGATTTATCAGTCTTCTAGAGATGTTCTACCATTACTGGATTATATATCTAATCATTTGCTGGCAAACCCTATGGTTCAGCAAAAACCTCTGGTGACATTTAATTTGCTCATGCTGCTTGAAAGTTTGTTAGATAAGCATTATCCAGATGCTCAAGATAAACAAACGAGTATTTTTTTAGCATATGACAATAGCGTTTCAGACATGGTTTCAGGCTATCAAGATGAACTTCACATGATTATTTCATTTTTAATCAATAATGCCATTCGATTTACTGAAAAAGGTGAGATTTTTATTGGGGTGACGGTGAAATCAATTCCTGGTCAATCAAACAATATGTATAGAATTACGGTAAGAGATACAGGCTGTGGCATAGAAACTAAATTATTAGAGCATATTTTTGATTTATTTGTACCAGAGAAAAGTACTGAATTGAATTATAACCCGGGGCTCAAATTATCGATTAGCCAACAGATTCTTAGTAGTCTCGGTGGAGAAATTGAAATATATAGTAAACCGAATTTCGGAACTAAAGTAACAATTGATATTCCTATGAGGCCTGTTAGTGCAAGCGCACCGAAAACGAAAAGCTTGTGGGACACTTATCGCGATAATATTCGTCTGTTAATTATTGAAAGTGATGAGCGGGTAGGGGACATAATCAAGCAATATTTATCAGCTAAAGAAACTCATGTCATATCACCTACAAATGCATGCTCTGCTTTAAAATCAGCATTTATGCAACGCAAACCTTATCAAATGGTGGTCATCGATGAAAAACTGCTAAATAGTCAGCTCGATGGATTATTGGATCTATTAGCAACATTTCCTCACCATTTCACACCATTTTTTGTTGTTTTCAGTGACACTGTGAATAGTAAAAATGTTGAATTGTTAGCTAATGAGGTGGTCGTCAGTCATATTTTAAAACCTTTGAAGCCATCTAAATTAACTCAGCAAATCGCTATAGATTGGTGCAACTATAAAAATCGTAACACTAGTGTCGGTATCAATAGCAACCTATCGATTACGCCAAGAATTTTATTGGTTGAAGATAATAAAAACAACATCGCTGTTGAAAAAATGATGTTAGAGTCTCTTGGATGCAAAGTGGATGTGGCACTGAATGGTGATGAGGCTCTAGAATATGTACGTAACCATAGTAATTACTATCATTTGGTATTTTTAGATATCGGATTGCCAGGCAAATTGGGTTATGAAGTTGCACCACTACTAAAAGATTTAGCTGTAAATGGTGTTAAATTACCGATTGTAGCAATGACAGCTTATGTTTCTGAAAGTGATATTGCCAAGTGTCACCGTGCAGGAATAGTTGATGTTGTTGCAAAACCGGCAACATTAGAAAAATTAGAAGCAACTTTAAAAGAACATATCACTAATGCTTAGAAATGAGTAGAGTACTTTGCTGTGATATTATGGTGCTTTAAAATTTTAAACAATATATGGGTTTTGTCGCTAAATGTAAAATCACGGTGGCTAATAACTAGGTGAGATTGCTTGTATCGCCAAAGCTCAGCCGTACCAGAAAGTTTGTGATTAAATTCAAGCCCGGATTTGAGGGGAGTTGTGTCCTACCTAAATAACCGATATGATCCGATGAAATTCATAAGCTAGAAGCAATCACAGTGAAGCGAATTTCAAATATTATTGAACAAGCAAAAAGCGGTGAAAAAATTACCGCATTAACCGCTTATGATGCGAGTTTTGCTAGACTTTTGGAGTCTTGTGGGATTGACATCATATTAGTGGGAGATTCTCTTGGAATGGTTGTTCAAGGCCATTCAAACACTCTAAGCGTGACGTTGGAAGAAATGATTTATCATACCCGTATCGTCGCCAGCAATTGTACTGAGCCTCTAATCATGGCGGATTTACCATTTGGAACGTATGGGACAAAAGAACAAACTTTAATGAGTGCACAAGCGTTGATAAAAGCAGGTGCTGCAGTTGTTAAAATTGAAGGGAGTGAATGGCTAGCTAAACATATCGAATTATTAACTCAATGTGGAATTCCTGTATGTGCGCATATTGGTCTCAATAGCCAATATATCCATACGATGGGTGGATTTAAAATTCAAGGCCGCAGTGTCGATGGAATCAATGAGCTAACGACTACTGCGAAAAACTTACAAGATGCTGGGGCAAGCTTGTTGGTTTTAGAGTGCGTTAGCCTTGCTGCAGCTCAGCAAGTTCTTGAAGTTGTGAATATTCCAGTCATTGGGATCGGTGCGGGGTCTAACACTGATGGGCAAATTTTAGTGACTTATGACATGTTAGGCCTCACGCCAGGCAAACCATATAAGTTTGTTAAAAATTTCATGCAAGAGACAGGCAATATCACCGAAGCCATTAAAGCCTATGTAAAGGCTGTTAAAAATCAAACTTTTCCTTCACAAGAGCATTGTTACTGATGTTAGTATTTGAAAATATACCTACACTTCGAGCCCAGATCAGAAATTGGCGTAAATATTCTGAAACAATCGCATTTGTCCCAACAATGGGAAATTTGCATCAGGGTCATCTCGATTTAATCTCTTACGCTTACCAACATGCAACCAAAGTTATCGTCAGCATTTTTGTTAATCCATTACAATTTGCGCCTCATGAAGATTTCGGTAGTTATCCAAGGACGCTAGAAAAAGATATGAATCAATGCAATGCGGCTCAGGTTGCTGGAGTGTTTATTCCGACTGAGAGTGTCTTATTCCCAGAAGGAAAAGCGGACACGACGCAGATTGTACCACCCGAGTCACTCAATCATATATTATGTGCAGTGACCCGCCCACATTTTTTTTCGGGTGTGGCAACTATTGTGTGCAAATTATTAAATATTGTCCAACCTGATGTTGCCGTATTTGGCAAAAAAGATTACCAACAATTGACGATCATTTCAAAATTAGTCAAAGATCTCAATTTAGATGTGAAAATATTAAGTGCGCCGATTAGTCGTGCTGATAATGGTTTAGCGTTGAGTTCTCGCAATCAGTATTTGACTGAAGAACAGTTAAATCAAGCAAGTTGCTTATCTGCGGTTCTACAACAAACGAAAGTTTGTTTGTTAGAAGGGCATGCAGACTTACCAAACTTATGCCAAAAAGCTATTGAGCAATTAAACCAAAACGGATTTAAAATGGATTATTTTGAAATTCGATCTCAAAATAATCTACAAGAAGTGACTCCACAAGATAAAAATTTAATAATCTTAGCCGCTGGAACTCTAGGAAAAGCACGTTTAATCGATAATCTTGAAGTGAACCTTATCGCATGAAGAGTTTATCATTGATTGGATGTGGTAAGGTTGGAACTGCACTAGCCTTGCTCTGGCACCGTCAAAAAATTCTTCGAGTCCACCAGATTGTGACTCGTTCAAAGGGCACAGCTGCGCAAGCTGCAGAAAAAATTGGATCTGGAGAAATTTGTCATTCAATAGACGACCTGTCGCATGCCGACATTATTTTTTTGGCTGTTCCAGATAGAGAGATACGACCCGTTTGTGAAAAGCTTGCGTGTCTTAAACGGTTTGCTCATAGCACCATATTTCATACTAGTGGTAGCGTTGATGCAAAACCCCTTGAAAAAGTGTCACCAAATTTTGCAAGTATTCATCCTTTACTAAGCTTTGCTTGTTTGAATTTCGTTATCGATAATTTTTATGGCACTTATTGTACCATCAGAGGCAGTGCGAGTGGAATTAAAATGTTAGCACCGATATTTCAAGCAATTGGCGCGAAAACAATAATCTTAGATCGTTTAGATACAGCACTTTATCATACTGGAGCAGTTTTAGCGAGTAACTATGTACTGACTTTAATAGCTCTTGCAAGTGATTGCCTGATTACAGCAGGCATTCCCGAAGAGGCAGCAAAGCCCATGTTATTACCACTAATTCAATCCGTATTGGCACAAGCAAAACAGAGTGATCAGATAGCCTCTGTCTTGACTGGTCCTATTAGTAGAAGTGACAGGCAAACCATTGATTTACATCTAGAAGCTATAAAAGAAAAACTACCTACACTTATGTCAGTTTACAAACAGCTTGGGCGACACACTTTAGACTTAGCGAAGCAGCAAAACCCGCAAGTCACAGATTATCAGATATTAAGACAACTATTGGAGTGAATGATGACCGTCATACAAATCGGCAGTAAAGTAAAGATGCATTTTAGTCTAATTTTACAAGATGGCTCTGTTGCTGATAGCACTAAAGTCAATAATATTCCTGGAGAACTTATCATTGGTGATGGTACTTTACATACGGGTTTAGAAGCTCACCTTTTAGGTTTAGCAGCAGGAGATACACATAAATTTACAGTAGAGCCCGAGCATGCATTTGGGGAGCGCTCTCAACAAAATATTTATCAATTACCCGTAGCTAAATTTTCTTCTGAAATAGAATTAACGCCGGGAAACATCGTTGAATTTACTCAACCGAATGGTAGCATGCTACCAGGGGTGATTCGTAAAGTTGATGCAGAAGGCGTTGAAGTTGATTTTAATCATCCTTTAGCTGGCCAACCCATTACTTTTGATGTTGAAATAATTTCTGTTACATAGGTCAACCCATTCTGTAAAAATCGACTTTGGTATTTGCGTCGCGTGATAACAAGTTGAGATGGTGCGGGAATCAGTCGCTGAAACAAGTCGTCTGTGGACTAGAGTAATCCACAAGTCTGGTTTTTTGTGAGATTGTTAATATTGCTCTAATGTTAAACACATATAATTAGATTACTACAAATAATTAATATAGAGGTAATCTTATGATAACGACAGAACAAAAAGTTAATCTTTTGAAAAACTATTACAGAGTGAACTATTTACTAGAACAAAATATTGAACTCAACAAAAATGAGTTAAATCAAGCAAAAACAACTTTAGTCAATTTGCTCAACCAATATCGTGGTAGTGAAAATTTCTTGCAACCCGATTATGATGCGGAAATTTCAAATCAAGTGAATGAAGCTATGGTTTTCATCCAAGATTCTTTTAAAAATCTTCCTAAAGAGCTATCTGATAAACAACATAACTCTAAAATGGCTGTTTTTGAATTATATGATACTGAACAAAGGTTTATAAATGACATGGCGGCACTCAATATTAATAGAGTCGTTAATATCGCTAAAGAAGTTGAGCCTAATGCGTTTATTGATGATCCATTTCTAGAAGAAGGGCTGATTGATGCCTACGGTAACTATACTACTCCAGTTGCCTTTCCTTTCGATGAGTTTTTAGAGAACGAATTTGAAGGCGTTTCTAAAAAAATCATTGATCAGATGCAGTCTGAAGAGTTTGTTGAAAATCGGGTGAGAAAACTGAGTTATGTAACAGCTAACCAAAATGTATTTCGCAACTTTTTTACGCGCTTGATGAATGATGTTTCTGGTGATAATAGAAATATTTTGGAAGGTAATGGAAATTTTAATAATGCGCTTTTAATGCAGTATATTAAGCCCGCACAGCGTTTTACTAAATATCCTCAACTATTGAGTGATATTAGTAAAGTTTATGACTTAGGATCATCAAAAGATAATATTAAAAAGCATGCTGAAGCTATCAATAAGTTTATTGCTGACCATGAAAGTACTTACACAGTTGTTGAATCAATGGTAAAAAGAATTTCTGAGACACGCCTATCGCGCACAGAAATCATCACAGATCGTATGGGAAACGCTTTAAAAGATGATATCCTAGTGATTAATAACCAATTAGATAAAGTTTCAAATAAAGCTTCAAATCAGCAGCAATTAGCAGGATTAGTTGCATTTAAAGTTGAACTTTTAGAATTGCAAGTTAAAGTTAAAGAATTAACTCCTGATTCAGGACATATCTCAAAGTTAGAACCACAAATCAAAGATATCTATCAGAAAGTAAAAAAATCTCACCCAGGTTTTAAGCGTGATAGCGCAATTAATCGTGTATTCGAAAATGCTAGGACCAGCGATGCTCATCTAGAGTCACAATTTAAATCACAACATTATATGAAAAATGCAAATCAATTTAATACTGTGAAAGCAGAGCAAATTAAAACCTTAGATATCGCTATCAATGCTCTAATTAAGGCAGAAAAGAGAATGGAACGTAAATTGGAAAATAAGCCTAATAACCAGAAGTATGAAGCAAAACGTCAAGGCTTAAGAGAATTAAAGGATAGTTATCTTAAAATGCGTGAAGACGTCATTCATTCAGACCAAACAATTTTTGGATCGGAAGAACGTTTAGGTCAAAAAATGGATCAAAAATTAAAAGAAGTGAAAGCCAACAATAAGCATCTAACTTCTGGGTTTTTTAGTTACAACAAAAAGGTTTTGAATAAGATTTCTAAACATGCACACGCTAGACAAAAAGCTATCGATCAATTAGTGAAAAGTTATAGTAAAGCACGAGCGCACTCTGATGAATTAAAACATGAAGATGCAGTAAAAGCTTCTATGAAAAATAAAAATTAGTTTTAATGGTCGAGTCTGAAATAAATATGAAATCAGCTAGACATCTACCAGATATTAAATCCAGTAGAGTTTAGCTGACTTTTTGTATTCAGGATAATTTAACAAGCTTAAAAAAACTCAAGAAATCTTATGGAGGACCATATAAATAGCACCATTACCACGGAAAACGTTGAGTAAGATTTCCTCTTGCTTATTATCTGCAGCTAATTTCTGTGCAGTTAACAAATCGGGGCTAGGTTTATTGTTAATTGAAACAATCACATCTCCCGGCCGCATTCCCGCTTGGAAAGCCGGAGAATTTTCAGAGATGTTTAATATTTGAACCCCTTGAATATAACCGATACCTGGCAGGATCGCATCAAAATTCTTCATAATTAAACCATGCAAGAAAGGATCATTTATTTCTGATTGGTGTTTGTAGGCTTCTGGATCGGCTGATACCAGTTTATATGTTAGCTTAGAATTATCTCGCAAAATCTGAACAGTAAATTTAGAGCCTGCACGGTAAAGGCCTAGAGTATTTTGTACTTGTCCAGCTGAATGAATAGGTTTATCGTTAATTTTTAGAATGATATCTCCTGGCAATATCCCCGTGACTGCGGCAGGAGAATTCGGGCTCACGCTAGTGACCACAGCGCCTTTTGCATCTGGTTCGTTAAGTGCTTTGGCCAGTTCGGGGGTGAGATTTTGAATCATTATACCCACCATACCTCTAGCGACATTGCCAAATTTAACGATTTGTTGCATCAGGGTCATGACCATATTTGATGGAATTGCAAAGCCGATTCCCACATTGCCACCACCAGGTGCTAAAATAGCGGTGTTGATTCCTACAAGTTCGCCTTTCATATTAACTAATGCACCGCCAGAGTTACCTGGGTTGATAGATGCGTCGGTTTGAATAAAATCTTCGTAACCTTCGATACCCAAATTGTTGCGTTCGACGGCACTGACAATTCCTGAGGTTACGGTTTGAGTTAATCCGTAAGGATTGCCGATTGCTATGACAAAATCACCTGCTTTGGTTTTGCTGGAATCGCCAATGGGAATTTGAACTAAACGATCAGCTTTGATTTTTAGGATTGCAACGTCAGAATCAGGGTCAGTCCCGACAACTTTGGCTTTAAAGTGTCGTCCATCGGTTAATGTAACGGTAACTAATTTGGTTTGTTCGATAAGATGGAAGTTAGTCACTATCAATCCTTCTTTGGCATTAACGATAACGCCCGATCCGAAGCTTTCAAAATTTTTAGGTTTTTTATTTCGGCGTCGTGGTGTTTGGCCATACGGGTCCTTTGGGGGCTCGTTCTCTTCAATAAGGTTTTCTTCAATTTCAGGGTAGCCAGCCGAAGTTGCTAAAATATTTACAATTGAGTCTTTAACCCCTTCTATCATAGGTGCCAAAGATGAAACCGGCTGATTGAGTTGCTGGTTTGGGATATGAGCATGACCGAGTTTGGGAATTAATACCGTTACAAATAGGCAAATTGAAACGATTAAAATTATAAACCATTTGTGATTGTTGTCATGTTTTTCCACAGATATACCTTATCCAGCGTTGAATCAATTCAATTTCGCTAGAGTATAACAGGTTTTTTTTTAGATGATAAGAATGCTATTTGTATATAAAAGTTTCAATTTATGCTTGCAAGTCGATAATTTTTAGCAGGTTCAAGATTAGTTATGGTTATCAGCGGTATTTTGGCGTAATGTTTCTAACAATGAAGAAAAATCTTTAGGAATAGGTACCTGCCATTCGAGGGTTTTATCGGTGATAGGGTGGTTGAGACTTAATCGGTAAGCATGAAGCGCTTGATGTTGAAAATCACGTAGTGCCGCGTTGCATACGTCGGTGCAGTGAATGGGCAATTTCAAGCGAGGAATATACAAAGGATAACAGACAATAGG
>Ga0100378_1005484_pt1 | contig 11633 bp, 9 predicted proteins | sample CryGeymeta201502_FD_81535 | JGI IMG/M metagenome (GOLD analysis project Ga0100378, IMG submission 81535) | Groundwater microbial communities from Crystal Geyser aquifers in Utah, USA - Crystal Geyser metaG 2015-02 | ecosystem: Environmental > Aquatic > Deep subsurface > Groundwater | place: USA...
TGCATTGGATTCTGTAATTTTAACACAAAATATTGAATCTAACGCAAGTATCTCTAATGCATCAGCTTCGACAGGAAATTATGCTTTACGATTAACAGGAGGAGATCCACTAAATTCAAGCATTATTCCTGATTTAGATACGGCAAATTTTTGGAGTCGTAATTTGGAATTTGCCGCTTTCGCTAAATTTTGTGTAGATGCTTCCTCTTGGTCGGATGTGTATATGCAATTTGATTTAAGACAAACCATGTCTATGGTGTATAACTTACAATTTGGACAACCCATTCCTCAAGCTAGTAGTTTAAGAATTGTAGTGAACGGAAACCAAGTAAGCGGAACGTATAATCCAACTACAGAAAAGAATGATCCTTTTGTAACAAAAGCACTAAATTTAAGTGCTTATGCTGGCTCTCAATTGGAAATAATTTTTGAATCGAGAATGGGATTTAGACAATCGGCTGATCCTTTGGCAATTTTAGGAAGTGAAGGCGATAATGCTTATGTAGATAATATTCTGTTCACACAATTACCAATAGGCATCAAAGAAAACAAAGTAATAGAAAATGTTGATGTTTATCCAAATCCCACAAAAGGAAATGTTTCTATTGAGTTTTTATCGGCATCTAATCAAAAAACAGATGTTACAATAATTGATGTATTAGGTAATGTTGTGCGAATTGATAGTTATCAAATTCAACAAGGAAAAAATATTTTAAAAATAGATATCAGTAACCAAGCGAATGGAATTTATTTTGTGAAAATAGTTTCTAAAGAAGGAAATTATACCGCTAGAATAATAAAAAATTAAGATTAAGAGGATTATAAGTTAGTTGGAGGCAGCTTAAAAAAAGATATAACTGGACGAAGCATTGAGCGACCTTGATATAAACATTTAATACATTAAAAAAGACAACGACAATGAGATTTGTACTGACGGTCTTATTACTCCTAACAAATGTTCAAATTATCTTTGGACAAGAAAACAAAACTACATTAAAGTATGGGGTTTACGGAATATACTCAGAACCTGAAATCTTTGGGAGACACTCAATATGGGAAAGACGAACCATATATTATTCTTACTATACAAAACCTTGGCATGAGTTGGAAATTTATGAAAACGGAACATTTAGGTTTCATGAAAAATATGGTGAATTAAGGTCTTTGAATTACATTGGCAAGTATAAAATTAAGAAAGATAAAATTATTCTGTATAATTTCAAAAATGACAAATCCAGACCGATTCCAACGAAATTTCATATAAGAGAAAACCAATTATGCACTATAAAAAAAACTGAAATTTGCTATGAATGGCAAGAAAAATCAAGAGAATAACATTAATACCTACAGCATCACCTACAGGCAAGTAGGGGTTTCGGCTTTGTAGGACAGGAAAGTGCTAAATTTGAAGTTCAGTGCTGAAAACCCCCGCTTTCGCAAAGTTAAACCATAGCCTTTTTATTTTTTTATCCATCTGATGATTAGTTGATATAAAATAAACTGATCTACTAAGTCTGTTTTTCTTTTTCATAGAGCCATCGGCTCGGAGCATTTTGTTGAGCTGGAATTTATTCCAGCATTATAAGAAGCCCCACCAAAAAATAAGAGCCATCGGCTCGACTCATATTTTCTCTTTTTCTCACTTATCTTATATGATTCGTTCCTATGGAACTTTTTTATTGTTTCTACATCTACTTAGCTGACTAAAGTCAGCTGTTACAAAATTAACCGACCCACTGGGTCTGATTCTTCTTTTCGGCTAAGTTCTAAAGAATATAGAAATTCGTATTTTATCGTCAAAAGGTTATAATCAGTCTTGATTTTTTGTTTCTTTTTGATTAAGCAAAAAGAAAAAGTTAAAAGCCTCGCAGTTCCTATTTACAAATGAATAATATTTTAAATCCTGTAATACCCTTATTTTAAAACAAATAACTTAAGCTGATACCGTAGGTTGTTCCTTGTTCGTAGGAATTAAAAATATATTCTTGTCCTTTAAACTCTTGTGTTTGTTTAATTACAGGATTTAAAATATTATTAACACTAAATCGGGCTTTAAAGTTTTTACCTAAATTTTTAGAAATATTTGCATTTAAAGCGTGAACAGGTTGAGCTTTAACATTTGGAGTAGCATCGATAACTACTAACGTAATTTTTTCGCCAGCCACATTGTAGTTCAAATTAATTGACAAACCCAGAGAGTCGTTATTGTAACCAAAAAAAGCATTTACAATGTATGGTGATTGCCCAAACATTTCTCTTGAGCCACCAGCTGTTGGGTCTTGAGCTCTAATTAATTCCAATTGTTGATCGTCAATATCAACTTGTGATTTAATGATTGAGAAGTTTCCTCCAACACTAAATTGATGTTTATCAGTAGAAATAAAAGGCAACAGTTTTTTTACTTCAATTTCAGCACCATAAAGTGTTCCATTGTCCACATTTCTCCATGTTAATTCATCGTTTTGAGCTTGCGTATTAAACACAAATTCAATAGGATTGGTAAAGTTTTTATAAAACACACCAAAAGAAATAAGCTCCCCCACTTTTGGAAACAATTCATAACGCAAATCAAAGTTATCAATTAAGGTTCTGTCAAGGCTTGTGTTTCCTATCACTATCCAGTTTGCAGCAAAATCAAAATTAGCAAAACCAGAAATTTCTCTAAAAGTTGGACGAGCAATGGTTTTAGAATAAGCTCCTCTTAAATTAGATTTAGGAGTAAGCGTATAAGCCAAATTAAGAGCAGGCAACACATCTGTTTTATTTAAATCTCCTGGAGTCTGTTTTGGATCTTCATTAATGGTAGAAATGTGAGTAGTTTCTAACCGAGCCCCACCAATTAGTCTTAGTTTTTTACTAGCCCAAATGTCTCCCATCAAATAAGTAGCAAAAATGGTTTGTTCTCCAGTATAATTGTTTCTTGCTTCGGAAGCATTTTCAATGTAAAGATATTGAGAAACAGGATTCCCAGCTGTTGGTAAGTTCATGTTTTCATCAACTAAATATCCATCTACATTTCCATCGAACAAACTTGCTCCTTGAGAACGATAGTTGTATCTAAATTCAAAATAATCTCTGTTTTGGAATAAATAAGCACCACCTATCTTAATTTTAGATGTTTTTCCGTCTTTTTCTAAAATTGGGATTTCTATATTTAATTTAGCATCAAAAGTAGATTGATCTAAAAATCTATAATATCTTGCAGGAACAGGATAAGCAGAAGCGTTTATCCCATAAATAGTATCATTATCATTGTTTATACGATAATCGTTTGAGAAAAACCGTTGGTCGGGTGTGTTTTGCGATGATGTTGAATAAGAAGACAACCAATCCACTTTAATTTTTTTAGCACTAGGAAAATAATGCTCTCCTTTTAACTGGTAAGTGGTTAAAGCTCTTTCTTGATAAGATAAGCTTCTTGTTTGAAAAAACAATCCGTTATCTTCTTTCGGAAAAATTCCTTCCTGAAAAGTGGTGTTTGAAGTGCCACTTTGGTTTCTAACAAAAGTAAATCCTAGCTTATTGTTACTTCCTATTTTATAGGATAAATTTCCTAAAATTCCCATTAACACTTCTTCTTGCGATTTGGTATCTTTTAGCTCTTGTTGTGTAACAAGCGTATTTACTTCGTTTACTTTCCCTGTTAAACTATATCTGTTGGATTGAGCATCTTCTTGAATATGATTAAATTCTTTTGAATAAGAAGCACCTATAATAAATCCGAGTGAATTTCCAAAAACTGTTTTTTGATTCCCCACAGAAAAAGAGTAGCGTTGGTTGATAGATGATGAACTTTCTTGTCCATTCATCTCTTTGCTGAATGATTTAGTGATTTGTTCCAACCTTGGATTGTCTTGAAATAATGAAGGAACACCTTCCATTGCTTCAAGAGGAATATCTCTTGTTCCATCATCTTTGCCAATTACCTCGGAAGAGCCGCCACCATGTGTTAGAAAGTTGTTGTTTAAGCTTGATTGTGTATTATAGCCTAATCCTGCTGAAAATTGTAACGTAAATTTTTCTGGAAAATCTTTGGTTTCAATATTCAATAAACCACCAGTAAAACTACCTGGCAAATCAGGAGAGAAAGACTTTACAACAGTCATGTTTTCTACCATGTTTGTTGGAAATAAATCTAATTCAACAGCATTTTTATTTGGATCTAAACCTGGTATTTCAGCTCCATTTAATGTTGTTTTACTGTATCTATCACTCAACCCTCTAATATAAACATATTTACCACCTTCAATGGTAACTCCCGTTACTCGTTTAGCGGCACTTGCCACATCATTATCACCTCTTTTAGTAATTTCTTGTGATGTAATTCCCTCCATTACTGTTGCCGATTTTTGTTTTACCTGCAACATATAATTTTCTGAACTTCTAATTGCTTTTGCTTCAACGGTAAATGCTTCTAATGCTAATGTCGAATTACCTAATGAAAAATTATGTGTAATTACTTGCTTGTCAACAACAGTAACTTCTACGCTATCGCTATTAAAAGAAACATAAGAACTTTTTAAAACATGCTTTCCTGCTGGAACATTTTTAATAAAATAATTTCCATCAATATCAACAACGCTCCCGATAGTTGTTCCTTTAATAAAAACTGTTGCTCCAATAAGTTCTTCAGCCGATTCTTTACTCATAACTTTTCCTTTAATACTTCCCTGAGCAAAAAGGAAGTTTACTAGAACTATTAATATAATTGATAAGCCTATGTTTTTCATTGAATTATGTGTTATTTTCAAAATACAAAGTAATGAGAAGCCTTTAAGCAGGATGTTAATCGAATGTTACCAAAGTGTTATTTTATAAAAAAACCAAAAAGCTATGTGTGTGGAATATAATATAACCAAATAGCAAAAAACAAAGACCCTTCAATTTGAAAGGTCTTTGTTTGTAAAAAATATATATTAACTAATTGTTAAGGAAATAATAACGACCATCCTTGAGCCCAGTTTGAAGCACTTGGGTCAAAAGCACCTTTGTAAGTTACGTTTGTAAACCAAGGGTCAGATGGAGCAGTTCCTGCGGTTAATCCTGTTGCAATAGGATTGCTTGCTGATATGGTTAAATTTTGCATGGTTACGTTAGTAATGTTTGGATGAGTTGATAAATCAGCACCTGGATTAGTAACAGCCGAAACAATGTTATCAGCACCAATGTTAGATAATACAATACCATCTAATCTTAAATCACCTACGTCTAATCTGTTTTTAGAATCTTCTCCTGAAGCTAAATCTTCAATATCAATTCCTTTTCCAAAGTTGTGAAAAATAGAATTATGATATTGTCCACCTGCATTATCTCTAAAAGTTATTGCTCTTGATGTTCCGTTTCCAATAAAAGTTGCATTGTAAATTAAAGGAGTTGCATAAGGAGTTCCATCTTCTGGAGTAGTTCCACCATCGTGCTCACCACCTCTATCAGAAACAGAAGTTTGAATTACAGCCCAAAATTGATTTTTTCCTCTGTAACCTTCATCATAATCAAAACCATCATCTTCTGTTTGAACGACAACATGTTTAGTGCTTACAGTTCCACCAAAAAACTCAACACCATCATCAGCATTTCCAATTATTTCAATATATTCAACTACTGTTCCTGAGCCAACACCACCGAAAGTAAGTCCATTAATTTCGTTCCCAGCACCAATATCAGTACCACCATGACGCAAAGAAATGTATTTTAATGTTCCTGAATTATCAGCATCATTTGTTCCACCATAAATACCTCTTGTCTCTGAAGTTGGTATTCCTTCAATTGCTGAAGTACCAGGAGTTGAATTTAAAGTTGCATTTCCTAATACAATTAAACCGCCCCATTGTCCTGAAGTGGTTGCTGCAACTGAACCATTTAAAGGATCAGCCTCAAAAGTGAAGATAATAGGTTGTGTTGGTGTTCCAACAGCCTCAATTCTTCCACCTTTAGCAACAATCAAAGCCGAAGCACTTGCTCCTGTTCCTGGTTTCCCTTTAATAACTGTTCCTGCTTGTATGGTTAATACTTGTCCTGAATTTACAAAAACAAGCCCATTAAGTATATACGTTTTGTCTTTTGTCCAAGTTGTTGTTCCTGTTCCGTTACCATTATCAGTTATAGTTATAACATTGCTAGCTGGTGGAGGAGTAGGAATAGGTGTAGGAGTTGGGGTATTATCCTTATCTTTAGAACAGGAAATAATTCCAGTTCCTAATACAGCAAATAATGTAGCTGCAATTAATAGTTTTGAAGTTGTCTTCATTTTTTTTAGTTTAAGTTTATAATTAAATTTCGATGGCAAAATAACACCCTCATTATTATTTCCTTATGACCTCAGTTTTATAATACTTTTATGATGATGTTAAGTGAACATTACCTTGCTAATTCAAAAACTAGGGTTGATTTGTCGTTTTGTGTTGGTTATTAAAGGAACCTCATTCTAAAATAGCATTATTAATATTAAATTAACACGATATATAAATGAAGGAGTGTAAATTTGCCTTAAAACAAGCCAATTCCCAATACTAAGAATTATGAATGCTGAAAAAATATTATTAGTAGATGATGAACAAGATATTCTTAACTTTATTAGTTACAACCTAAAAAAAGAAGGATACGAAGTTTTCACAGCTTTATCAGGTAAAGAAGCCATTATTATTGCAAAAAAAGAAAAGCCTGATTTGATTATTATTGACGTGATGATGCCCGAAATGGACGGAATTGAAACTTGTCAAGAATTAAGAACAATTGATGAATTAAAAGATACCTTAATTACTTTTTTAAGTGCTAGAGCAGAAGATTACTCTCAAGTTGCTGGATTTGATGCAGGAGCTGATGATTATATAACTAAACCCATTAAACCAAGGTTATTAGTAAGTAAAATAAAAGCCATATTAAGAAGAAAAAGCAATGGAAATTCTGCTGAAATTAATGCAGAAGTTGAAATTGGAAGCATTAGAATTGACAGAGAAAAATACTTAGTATATAAAGGAGAGGAAACACATTCTCTACCTAAAAAAGAATTTGAATTATTAGCCCTTTTACTTTCCAAACCTGGAAAAGTTTTTACCCGTGAAGTTATTCTAGAAACCATTTGGGGTACAGATGTGGTTGTTGGCGACCGAACCATTGATGTTCATATTCGAAAACTTAGAGAACGATTAGGTGATGAAAACATCGAAACCATTAAAGGTGTTGGCTATAAGTTTAAAATTTCCTTGTAAACGAATTAGTGCATGTCTTTTTAGTCGAGAGGCTGAACTTTAAAGACAGCCTCAAACTAGTTTTTCCATTTAAAAATATTTGCTGAACTTTGGGCAACATAAATTTTAAATAATGTCTGTCCATAAAGTCGAGAGGCTGAACTGTAAAGTTCAAATTCGAGGCTTTCGAAGTTTTGAGAATCAGGAGCCCAGATAGTTATCGGGATGACTGGTTTTTAAAACGAGAATAACGAAAAAGTTGGACTTTACAGACAGACTCTAAATAGCAAATGGAAAAACTACTCAACTACATAAACGGAGCGTTGATTGAGCCTCAATCAAAACAATATTTAGACAACTACAACCCGTCAAAAGGAGAGGTATATTCTCTCATTCCCGATTCTGATGCTACTGATGTAGAATTGGCAGTGAAGGCAGCTAAAGCAGCTTTTCCATCATGGTCGGTAACACCCAAAGAAGAGCGTTATAAAATTATTATGCGTTTGGTTGATTTGATTGAGAAAAATCTGGACATGCTCGCAGCAGCAGAATCTAAAGACAATGGTAAACCTTTAAAATTGGCTCAAACAGTTGATATTCCTAGAGCAGCAAGTAATTTCAGGTTTTATGCAACAGGCATTTTGCACTTTGCTTCAGAATCGCATTCCATGGAAGACCAAGCTATTAATTATACGTTAAGAGAACCTATTGGTGTTTGTGGCTGTATTTCTCCTTGGAATTTACCTTTATATTTGTTTAGTTGGAAAATTGCTCCAGCTTTAGCAGCAGGAAATACAGTGGTAGCAAAACCTTCCGAAGTTACACCAATGACTGCTTTTTTACTTTCAAAATTATGTATAGAAGCAGGTTTTCCGAAAGGGGTGTTAAATATTGTACATGGATTAGGACCAAAAGTAGGTGCAGCTATTACCAATCATCCTGAAATTCCTGTGGTATCTTTTACTGGAGGAACAGTAACAGGTGCAGAAATTATTAGAACTGCCGGACCAATGTTTAAAAAATTATCATTGGAATTGGGAGGAAAAAATCCAAACATTATTTTTGATGATTGCGATTTTGAAAAAGCATTGAAAACTACGGTACACTCTTCTTTTGCCAATCAAGGACAAATATGTTTGTGTGGCTCTAGAATTTTTGTGCAAAGAGGTATTTATGAAAAGTTTAAAAATGCCTTTGTAGAAAAAACTAAGCAGTTAAAAGTAGGAAACCCTTTAGATGCTTCCACTAATTTAGGAGCGGTAGTTTCTAAATCGCACATGGAAAAAGTGCTTTCATACATCACTTTAGCTCAAGAGGAAGGCGGAAAAGTGTTAGCAGGAGGAAATCAAGTAAGCTTAAGTGGAGAATTTGAAAATGGTTGGTACATCGCTCCAACTATTATTGAAGGACTATCTTTTAATTGCAGAACCAACCAAGAAGAAATTTTTGGTCCGGTAGTAACCATTATGCCTTTCGATACCGAAGAAGAAGTACTGATGATGGCAAATAGCACAAAATACGGATTAGCTTCTACCGTATGGACAGAAAATCTTTCTAAAGCCCATAGCGTAGCCGCCAAGTTACACACTGGAATTGTTTGGGTAAATTGTTGGTTATTAAGAGATTTAAGAACTCCTTTTGGTGGAGTTAAAAACTCAGGAGTAGGCAGAGAAGGTGGCTTTGAAGCTTTACAATTCTTTACCGAACCCAAAAATGTGTGTATTAAGTTGTGAGAGGAATAAAGAGTTCTAGTTACAACCCTTGTTCTAGCTTTTATATACCACTTTAATTAAACAGTAATTATAAATTTTCATGTACTTATACGATTATCTATTTTATAAATTTTACAAAATAATATCTATTGGGACTAATAAAGATGTAGCTGAATGGATTTCGGTGATATTAATTAGTTTACTTGAGTATTTCAATATTAGTGTTATACTAGTATGTTTTGACATGTTTTTTATATCAAAAGGAGTAGCAATACTTTTTTTGGTTATCTTGATGATAATTAATTACTTTATTTTTTTACATAAGTCAAGATATTTACAAATTATTAAAAGATTTAGTAACGAATCTCTATTAAGTAAATATTTTTCTTTGATATTAGTATTGGGGTATATTTATTTATCAATTTGGTTGATTTTTAACACAACTATTCAGGATGGAGTATTAGGTTTTTCGTGGTAGTGTTACTATTTATCTATTTTTTAATTTTAAAACCTCCGTACGAGCTAAGTTTTGCGAGGACAATGTGGTCAGGTTACTTAGGTCGAGCAAATACATACGTTATAAATAAAGTATATTTGTGAAATGAATTATAAAAAACTACATCACTAAGCCCTTCGCTAAAATGCTTTCGCTTCAGCTTAGGATTACGGGGGCGATAATATTTGGCTATTTATTTAAAGTTGAGTTGATATAAAGTTCGTGTCCAGATAGCTATCGGGAGTCATTCACACAAAGGCTTATCTTCAAACTACGAACAGAGGGAGAATTTAAAAACCAAACAGATGGTAAAAAGGCAGACGGAACAATTCTAAAAGATGAAAATGCAATTGCAGTAATTGAGTTAAAGTCAACAAAAACAAAGAACTTGACAAAAGCAGAAAGTAATATCAACTCGATTATCTATGAGCTTTACGAAATTGAACCAACTGAAATTGCAACGATAGAGAAAAATATAAATTGAGAAATAATGAACAAAAATTCACTAAAACACAAATTCCTTTCAATATTATCTAATCCATTTATTGAGGGTTGGGGTACAAAAGAACCAAGTGGATTAACTGAAATTGAGATTAAAAATAGTTTAAAAATAAATGATTACCAATTAAAATTATTAGTTACAGACCTATCTGAACATAAAGAAATCATATTTTATGCTCCAAATGGAGAAAAAGGATGGTTGGCTACTAGTAAGGGTATCGCTTCAGTTAATAACAAGAAGTACGTAAAACTAAGAAATAAAAATATTTGGGATTTAATTAGAAATTGGGTACAAACATTAATACCTGTACTATCTCTGATTATTACAATATTAGTAATTCTACAAAATGACAAATCAATAAATAAAAAAATAGTAGAATTAAAAGAACGCATTCATTATATAGAACAACAAGAGAAAGAGACCAAATCTCTAATACATAACAACATACTTTCTACTCAAAAAACTAAAAATGATTCCGTAATAATCAAATAGAGAATATAGAAGTACTTTCCTTTCTGTTCCTACTTTGAAGCAATGCCAATAAGGTTGCCAACTACGAACTAACACCTACATTTTTAGTAAACGTGGTCAGCTCTATTGTCAACAAATGTAATGAGTTCTATAGTGTTAGATTTAATCCTGTAAATAAGAGAGGCATTTTTATGAATAACACATTTACGGAGCTTCTTAATTTTAGAGGGAGGGCAGAGTTTTTTGTTTATTTTTAATTGGTCTAAAAGGTTATTGGTTTTATTCTCAAAATCTATAGCAATCTCTGTATGCCATTCTTTCAACAAATAATCAATGATGCCATTATAGGTAGTTTTAGCTTCATCAGACCAAATTAAGTTCATCTTTTTTTAGCTTTTAAAATGCGTTCTCTCACAATTTTTCTAACTTCTTCATCTGAGTGCACTCTATTGTTGTTTAAATCATCTAATCCTCTTTCAATAGAAGCTTTATTTTCCTCACTTAATTCATCCCACCAATCAACAGACTTAGATTTAGTTAATTCAACAAAATCAAGTGTTTTAAGGTAATTGATTAAAGCAATAGCCTTGGCATTTTTTTCAGATATTTTTAAAGTGTAATCAGCCATAACAATTAAATTTTAAGCAGCCAACTATACCGAAACCAAATAGCTTTTCGGAAAATGAATGTATTTTGGTTTCGAGTATTACTCAAACTAACTATCTTTTCTCACGAAAAGCTACCAAGTTTGAGTATATTTAACTTATAGTTGTACAAAATTAATTTAATAACCACACAAAGATACTGAATATGCACGATATTTTAAGCATCTATAAATAACTTTATAAAGTTAGTCTGCTGTCACAAGGCTTTTTATAGTAGAATCTAAGCTCCTTGCTAATTTAATATAAGAATTATAAATGTTTGATTTTTCTAACACTAAAATCGCTTAATAAAGTGCTTGCTGTGGAATTTTAATCTTTATCTTTGTGCATCTAACTTTAAAACCTAACAAGATGTATAACGGATTAATTCATGCACACAACCCCCCTCACTGTCCATAGTATGAAGCGAGGAAAGAGCGATGGAGACTAAGGACATTAACTAAAATAGCTTATATTTGTTCTATGGAAATTAAATTATTATGCTAATCCGTATGTTTCCCTATTTTTTTTTATCTTTGTCATCAAAACATAAATTATGAAGCTAATAGAATTTTCAAGCCATTATCCTGACGAATTAAGTTGTAAGAATGCTTTTAAACA
>Ga0100378_1005489_pt1 | contig 11623 bp, 10 predicted proteins | sample CryGeymeta201502_FD_81535 | JGI IMG/M metagenome (GOLD analysis project Ga0100378, IMG submission 81535) | Groundwater microbial communities from Crystal Geyser aquifers in Utah, USA - Crystal Geyser metaG 2015-02 | ecosystem: Environmental > Aquatic > Deep subsurface > Groundwater | place: USA...
CCGTTAGGAAGTCAAAAGTATATTGTACAAATAATTCCTCAAGAGAGATTTGAAAAGCCTATAAAAACAGAGGAGAACATTCAACCCAAAAATAAAGAAGTAATAAAGAGAGATTTTAGTTTGCCTAAAGAAAAAAATATAGTAAGTGAGGCTAGTAAGAATAAAAGCCTAGAACCAAAAACTTATAAAGAATTAAAAGAGATTAAAGATAATGTTAATGTCAACAAACCAACAACTACAACAATTGTTAAAAAAGAAAACATTAATAAACCAACACCAACACCTTCAATTATTGTTAATAAAGAAAACAATAATAAGCAAAGTCCAAAAACCATTGTTAATAAAGAAAATCACAATAAACCAAGTCCAAAAACGATTGTTAACAATGATAGCAAACCTATTAATGTTAATGTAAAACACACAGGAAATAAAGTAGATAAAGCTGAACAACCATTAATAGAAGAACCAGTTATTAAAACCAAATTAAATAATAAAGAAAAAGGATCAAGCTTTAATAATCCTTCAAATCAGGAAAATACAATCCCGTTTACAAATAATATTGCTGTTACTGTCAACAAAGGTAAGTCATATTATATTAATTTTAGATAATATTGTCAAATTTAATAAAGAACCAGTCAAGATTGTTAAAAATGCATTAAAATACGTAAAAAGTAAGTAGAATTAATAACTTAAATAATCTTTTCAGAACCTTCAACTGAAAATAATAATGAAGAGAAACCTATAGATAATTCAATAACAGATAAGCAGAAAAGAGAACAAGAGGAATTAGAAAGAGAATTTAATGAGAAATTAGAAAGAAAAAAACAAGAAGTAATAGAAAAGGAAAATGCAGAACGAGAAAAACAACTAAAGTTAGATAAGGAAAAAAGAGAGAAAGAAAAATTAGAAAGAGAGATATTAGAAAGAGAAATAAAATATCAAAAAGATAGAGATGAACAAAAAAGAATAGAAATAGAAAAACAAGAAAGTACTGAAAGAGAAAAACAGCAACATATCGAAAATGAACGTCTTGCCAAATTAGAAAAAGACAGACTTGAAAAAGAAAGAATAGAACGACTCGAACAAATCGAAAATGAAAGACTAGCAAAACTGGAAAAAGAAAGAATCGAACGAGAAAAAATTGAAAAGGATAAACAAGACAAAATTGAAAAAGAACGATTAGCAAAAATTGAAAAGGAAAAACAAGATAGAATCGAAAAAGAAAATAAAGATAGACTCGAAAAGGAACGAATTGCAAAATTAGAAAAGGATAAACAAGACAGAATCGAAAAAGAAAAACAAGAAAGTTTAGAAAGAGAACGTTTAGTAAAGTTAGAAAAAGAAAAACAGGAAAGAATAGAAAACGAAAGAATCGAAAAAGAAAAACATGATAAACAAGAGAAAGAGAGAATACAAAAAGAACGACTGGCGAAATTAGAAAAAGATAGATTAGATAAATTTGAAAATGAACGATTAGAAAAAGAAAGACAAGAAAGAGAAAAACAGGAAAGACTTGAAAAAGAAAGGCTTGCAAAAATTGAACGGGAAAGGATTGAAAAAGAAAGACAAGCGAAAATAGAAAAAGACAGACAACTCAAACTCGAAAATGAACGAATCGAAAAAGTGAAACTCGAAAAAGAAAGACTAGCCTATTTAGAAAAGGAACAACAAATTAAACTAGAAAAAGAAAGATTCGCCAATGCCGAAAAGGATAAAAAAGACAAAATCGAAAAAGAAAGACTAGCCAAAATCGAAAAAGAACAGCTTGAAAAAGAACGCCAAGCCAAAATTGAAAAGGAAAAACAAGAACAAATCGAAAAAGAAAGAATCGAAAAAGAACAAATAAGAATAGAAAAAGAAAAACAACTCGAAAGAGAAAAAGAAGAAAAACTCGAAAAGGAAAAACAAGAAAAACGTGAAAAAATCGAAAAATTACGTAATCAAACTAAAACCATTGCTGAAAGTAACAAAGACAAAAACGAAAAAACAAACAGAAATGCAAGTAGCAGTATAAAATCACAAATATTTGACAAAACAGCGGCTGAGAAAGAAAAAGTTTCTCATTTTAACAATAATATTAACAATAATATTAATAACAATTCACCAAATCCATCTCCGGAGAGTTTAATCAAGTTTAAATTTTTCCCTGTTGATAGTAATAGTCAAAGCAAAGAAGAATTTTTATTAGATTCAAATAATGATTCTGTTAGTTTTAAAGGTGATAACTTAAATGAGATTGATGATGATAATAATGATTTAAATATATCTAATAAATCAATAAAATCAAATAAATCAAATAAATCCATAAAATCAAATAAAGATAAGGACATAAAGAAAGATTCACTATTTAAGCCTAAAGAAGAAGAGCCAAAAGAACCTAAAATAAAAGTACCACTACTTGATAGTAAAGGTTCTAAGTTGATATATGATCAATCTCCAAAACCAAAGGAAAAGGTTAAAGAAACAAATAATATAATTGAGTTAAATAAGAATACTAAGGATATAAAGGATACTAAAGATAATAAGGGCGTTAATGATAGTAAGGATGCGAATAAAGAAAAGAAAATGAGTGAAGCTATCCCACCACTTTTGTTGTCGTCATCTGAAAATATGAATAATAATTCTAATAAAAACAATAATAATAAGCAAACGATTAATGAAGCAACTACAAATATTTCTCATAATAATAAATCTACAAATGACAAGGATAAAGATTTTGATGATGATATAATTGACTTTGATGATGTAGAATTGGAAGAAGAGGAAGGTAATATATTTATAATAATAAATTATAATCATATAATTATAATCATATAAATATCTTAATAAATTATACTAAATTTTTTCATTTTAGAAGCGAATTATACAGATTACTTAAATAATTTCAAAAAGATAACAGAGGAGACAAATAAATATGCAGAAGGTATGAAGAATTTTGCAAATCAGCTTCAGTAATATGAATTTTAAAAGAATATTAAAATAGTTTAATAATTTAATTATAGGTAATATATTATATTAAAGATTAAATTTTTACAACCAATAATAATTATATAAAATAACATTATTCTCTCACATAGACTCAATATAAATATTAAATTATAACAATTATTTAATACCTAAATTATTACTTATTACATAAAAATAATATATATAAAAACATACAAAATAACAAAATAATATACAATCAATTCCATTCTCTTCTATTTCTTTTTTAAAAATGATGGCAAAATATAATGATTCGAATTATAACTTATGTCTCTTATGTCCTTCTTTTGATAGAGATTTTTATACTTATTGTAATCTTTATACTTATTTGCTATCTCATTTTTTGTTATATTAACTTTTAAATTGTTAGCTGATATATTAATCGGCGGTAAGAATGGAACAGGTGAAACAGATCTACTGTCAATTAAATTTTGATTTGCTTTGTGATGAATTCTACTTGAATCTTGATTATCATTATGTCTATACATTTGAGATATATCAAAGTTTGAATGATTATTTCTGTTTATTTTTTTGTTTATCATTTCTCCTTCGTTATTAGATTCAGTCTGTCTTGCTGTTTCGATATAATCAACTTCGTTTTGCTTTGAAGGTAAATTATTAAAATTAACGTTTATTGATTGCTTTGATGGCTTATATACTAGAAATTCATTATTGTTGCTATCTTTATCAGACTTTTCAAACATCTTTCTGTGTTTTGGTAAAGGAGTAGGATCTTTAGTAAGGGATGCTATTAATACTGATGATATTGAAGCTTTGTTCTCTTTTTGCTTTCGTAATTTTAATTTAATATTATCATTTTCATTTATTATTTGATTTGGTAACTCAATTAAGGCTTGAGAATAATACTTTTCATTTTCTAATGAATGAACATTTTTCTTTTTAACTTTAGGTTTTATATTGAATTCACTTTTGTAATTGTCATTATCAATACTATTAAATACATTTTCTGGATTAATGATATAACATTTACTATTCTCCTTTGTAAATTCTTTTGTAATCTCTTTTGTGTTTTCGATTGGGTTGATAATTATCTTATACTTATTTTTTGGAAGTATTTTGTTTATCTTTTTGAAGTTTTTAGGTATTTTAATTGTATTCAGCATATTAAGAATATTATCATTACTATATTCTTTAGACTCCCTCTCTGTATTTTGTATATTAGTTTGATTAGTAACAATATTCGATGTATTATTAGGATAATTATTAGGATTATCATTATTATCTATATAACTGTTGATATTATTAACAATATTACTATTACTATTACAACCATTGCTATTATTTACACTTTCAATATACTTTAATATCTCATCACATGTCAATCTCATACTTGGATCAACTTTAATCATTTTAATTATTATGGTATTCAAAAATTCGGAATAAATATTTGGAATATGATCTACTTTTCCTTTAATTACTTTTTTAAATATATCATCCATATTACTTCCACGAAATGGAGCTCTCAACGAACACAACTCAAATACAATACAACCTAACGACCAAATATCCGATTTAAAATCATATGGTTTTTCCTTCCATATTTCAGGTGATGAATAAAACGGAGTTCCTATTTGTGTTTGTAAAAAATCAGTCTTTATTATCTTAGATATGTTCAAATCTCCTATTTTAACACAACCACTTTTGTTTATAAATATATTAGCAGCTTTTATATCACGATGCATAATTTTATTATCATGTAAGCATTTAAGTCCGTTAACCATGCATAATAAATAATTCCATATTTCATTCTCTTTAAATATTTCTTTGTTTTTTCTTATTTGATGAATTTTCATTTCTAAATCGCCGTCATCCATATATTCCATAATAATATTAAGTGATTGTGAATCGTTATCATAAAAAGCGTCTTTGTATGAAACAATATTTGGATGATCAATCGAAGCTAGTAATCTTACTTCATTAATACAATTTTCTTTTTCTTTTTCCTTTAGTATTGATATATCAATTTGTTTAAGTGCGTATAATTCTCCGTCTTGGATTCTTTTTGCACGATAAACTGATCCAAATGCTCCTTTTCCAATTTCATTTAAAATTATAAAATCATTTAAACACATTATAATTAATTTAAATCTAGTCAATATATTGCTTGTGTTAATTTATTATTGATAAATAATAAATCATAAAATTAATAACGATAATATAACATAATAACTAAATACAATTTTATAATTACTAAATATAATAACTTATAAAACTAATAAACTATATTAATTAAGATTATTAATAAATCGTTGAAATAACTACTATTTATGTTTAATTATATTAATTCTTATGAAATCTTTGCCGTTAATTCATAAAAATACTTCATTTGCATCTAATAATCTATACTACTGTTATCCATATATTGTTTTTGACTACTACTTAAGTTTGAATTCTGTGCCAAAAAATTTAAACTACTATTACTAGCTGATTGATCCGCTCCTGCTAATGATAGTTTCTTTCTCAGACCCTTTTCCAATGTACTAGTATGTCTTAAAGTCTTCCTCAATAATTGATATTTTTCCTATAATCATAAATAAACAATCATTTAAAATAAAATTAATTAAATCAAAATAATAGTTACAATTGGTTTATTCAAACTTTCTAAGTATTCTAAAACCTCAGGTATTTCATTTAAGAAAAACTTCGCAGCAGATGGTTTATGTCCAATAGTACATGGATAAGTCTTAATATTTTCATTAAATTGAGTCAATTGATCTTTGATTGAATTTAAATACTTAAACATTTCCTCATCACTATCGTCTTCTCCTAATGCAAAGATAAAATCTGGACATTCATTTTTAGCATATTTAACTTTCATTACTGTTGATAAGAAGTACCCTTTTGTCAGTTGCTTAGGTTTAATTTCTAGATAATCTCTTGCGTGGTTAATAAACAACTTTGAATGTTCAAATATATTATTTAAGTGTGTACTTATTTCATAAGCTTGCATATTTCCAAAGTAAATATCACAGTTTAAGTAGTCCCATTTAAGTATTGCGTCTTTTTCAATGATTTTAGAGCCCTCAGTTTTTTCAGTAAATGCTTCGAGGATTTGATACCCTCTGTCTTTCCAACTCCAGTCATTTATATGGAATAATTCCTTCCATAATATAGTTTGATTAACGTCTTTGTTATATGTTTCTTTTACGTCTTTTTCATCTTTGTCGAATTGAGTATAGAAAAACCCTTGCTCAGCTGCTAAGTTTAAATCTTTTATTTTTGAAAACCATTCTTGAAGAAGTTTTCTTGTATTTCCACTAACAATAAAAACGGAGTTTTTCGGATCAGAAGTTAAGTTAGAAAGAATTTTTAATATTCTTGATTCAGGTACATTTTTTGTAACATCTTCTGATTCTTGTTGGAGAGTTCCTTCATAATTTAGGAAGATTAAGCGATTATTGGAATTTTTATAAGCATCAAGAAAATCATTTTTAGGTAAACGTTGGAAGTTTGAGCTAAACTTCATTAGACAAAATCCTAGATTTAGCCCGATTCCTAATTGTTTTGTGTGCTGAGTTGCTGTTCGTTTCAAATCCATTAAAAATGCCTTGATCCAAGTATAAGTTGTATTCTTTTTTACATACTCAATATCTTTTTTGTACTTAATTATCTTTTCTTCTTGTTTCATGTTAAAGGAATGGAAGATAGCTTGTTGAGTACTTGGAATCTATATTGATTTTTTATTAATGACATAATTAATATATTGTTAATGTATAATTAATGATATTAATGATATTAATTACATTGAAGGGATTTACTCTATTGGCTCCTTTAATAACATTTGATACTCCAACGTTCTCACTAATGATTATACCGAAGTTGATATTATTTAAATTGTCTTGATGCATCAAATCTTGTAGTAATATAAATTCATCTGCATACTAAAAAATATTTAAATAAAAATATTAAATGAAAAAAAATAAAAATATTAAAGAAGCAAATAGTTTATAATCCTTACCATGCAATTTCCTTCTCTCATTTGCAAATACAAAATACATGATCCAACTGAAAATAAGGCTAATCTTTCTGCAATACTAGGCTTTTTAACTTCAATCAATTTTAAAACATTATTTCCATACTGCTCTGTAATTTCTTTTACTAAAATATTGACTTGATCTTCAATTTGCTGGTCGAAATTACCATCTTCAATGTTTTTATGAATTAGCTGTACTAATATTATCTTATTTCGAACATTATCATGTGAACCTAAAAATCTGTTATATGCCTCTAATTTATGTAATATTCCTGAACTTTCCGAATAAACATCTTGAGAAACTAATGAATATTTTCCGTTTACAAGTTCTGAAAACTCTTTTCTTTTATTTTTAAAAGACTCAGTTGAGATAACTGATTTAATATAATCAGTGTCTAATCCAGCATGCATTATATGTATGATAATGACTCTTCCTAAGTAATCAAATGTAATAAATCCTTTGAACTTGATTTTATAAAATATTCCAAAGATCCTTTTGCAGGATGTCATAAAGTTATGAGCTAAGGAATATACATGGAATCCGATTACATCACATAGTAAAACACTTTTAAGAAGTTCTTGATGATGAGGGAAACTTTTTAATACATCAGAAGAAGGAAAGGCCATATGGAAGTAAATTCCAACTCTAGCATTTGAGTTTTTTGTTAGTAAGTCGTTTGGAACAAACATAAGATGGATATCATTTACCATTATCAAGTCGTTTTCTTGCATATGCATATAAATCATTTTGCCGAATAATCTGTTAATGTACAGATAGGCGTTGAAGTACTTCTTAAGGTCTCGGAAGTAATTACTATATGTTATTAATATTTAGTTTATTAAGTAATTTACTTTGACATATCGTATGTGTTTGATACAAATATAGGTGTTAGGATGCAGTTGATATAAGTCCAAAAGTCTCTATATTCAATCTCTGTAACACGAATAACGTATATATTTCTTTCTTGGAGAAACTCATCAATCTATTAAATTAATTAAAATTTAATAAAAATATAAGAAAATGTAATATGAAGGAAGTTAATACCTCATTCAACTCATCATCTGTATAATCATGAAAATTTCTTAGCATTCCTACCCAAATAACATCGCAGATATTAGTTTCTTTCATTTTGAACATGACTGAGTAGATTAAGTTTTCATCTGAAATCTCTAATGAGAATTTTTTCTTTCCATTTCCTCTAACAACATTAAATGGTAATAGAACTGTAGCGATAATTACTCTATCGTCTGGATTCATTTTTTGACTAAATGAAAATTGGAGTGTATCATTAATATCATATCTTGAAAATTGATTATTGTCATAACTTAGATTACTTAGTAGTTCTTGTTGTTTTACCTATGAATATGTTATTATATTTAAATATGTAAATATGTAAATATTACTTGGGTACTATCTCTAAGTATTCTTACTTCCTCATCAAAGTCACTATCCTTGTCAAAATCATTATTGTTATTCGAGTCGATTTCAGGGTTGATTCTTTCTATATAGATTTGGGATACTTTTCCTTCTTCATCGTTTAAAATAAAATCTCCTGGAGCTGATATATAGTACTCCCTATTAGCATTGTTAGGTAGTACTTCCCAAAAAACAGAGTTATTTATTGTGCTACATATAATATATTTATATATGAATTTCATTCCGACTGGTAAGATAACATCTGTAGTGCTTTTCCAACTAGGATAAGTATCTTTTGTTGTTTCCATTAATAAAGCATTCTCTGGTTTCCAACAGCCTATATTTAATGTTAATTTATGTTAATTGTGTTTAAATTTTGTTTGATTTATGTATTTTATTGTATATATTTACCAAATTCTTCTATATTTCCACATATTTTGACAACTTCTCCAAATTTTGTTTTGAAGACACATTTGAATTTAATACTGGCAAATTTAGAATTAACTCTGTGCATTTATATTATTAATATATTAATAGTATTAATTTTATTAATATTATTATTAATATGATTGATAGTATTGATAATAAGAAAAGAAATAAAATGTTTAGAATTAAATATATTGTAAAATATAAACTAATATAATATAAATATAATTTAATAATTAAGTAATTTAAATTAATTATTAAGCAATAATTTTATGTATTTTAAAACAGGAATAATTAAATCAACAATCAATTGCTTAGCTTAACTTAAAAAATTAAAATTAATACAAATAAACTATTTCATACTATTCTTTATTAAAATATAATTAATATTTTTTCAGTAATTTCGTTAATTTTGCTATAATATTTTAACACTAATACATTTAATAAATTATTTTATTTAAATTTTTGTCTAAGTATTAATTAATTAAAATTCTTATATTTATAATTAACTTTTTATTTTAAATAATATGGATTTGTTGTGTAATTAAATTTTGTTGTGAATTATTTAATCATTAAAAAAGAGTATTTAATTTAACTATAAAATATCTAACTCATTTGTAATCCAAAATTTATCTTTAATAATGTCATCATAAGAAACATATATATGATTAGATTCTAAATCTTTTGCAAACGATAAAAAGAATTCCGAATGAATTAATTGAGAACTTAATAGTTTATCACTATTATTACTATCTACTTTTATATCATTTTTATCTTTATCCTTCTTTACTTCAACTTTTTCTTTGACATTTTCTTCTTCAAGTTGTTGCTCTTTATCATTGGTTTCTACTTTTCTTTCTATAACTTGAACATTAACATTCTCATTAACATTCTCATTAACTTTCTTTATAACTTTATCCACGACTTTCTCAACAATTTTCTCGTCAACTTTCTCAGTCAATTCAACATATTTTACTATAACCTTCTCATCAGATTTATCTAAGACATTCAAGTAATTATTTTTTTCAACTAAATTATTTTTATCATCTAACAAAACACCCTCATCTACTTTTGTAACCTTCTCTTTTCTCTTACTTTTACTAATTTGTTTTCTAAATATTGTTGTTCCCTTTTTATAAATTTCTTCTATATTATTATAATTTATTTGATAATCAAGTAATAATATATCATGTTTATCTTTTGAAACTGTTCCTTTTAATTTATTATTAGCTTCAGTTTTTGTGAAATTTCCATTAGCAACTAAAGCCCAAAAACATGTATTGTATAAATTATTAATGTGACAATCAACTTGTCTCCACGAAAAGTAGTCTCTTATATTTTTATAAGTTGGATAGAGTACTATTCTTCCATCAAAAGTAGGAGGAAATTTAAGTTCAACATCAGGAAATATTTTATTCCAATAAAATACATAAGATGATGTAAATGTTGAAACAATACCTTATATTATAAATTATATATTACAACTAAGTATTTTTTCTGATCTTCTATTATACAGTTTAGTATCTCTTCTCAAAACAAATGAATATTCATCAGATTGTCCATATGATAAATAAATTTCAGTATATAAATTGCATACTGATAACGCTGATAAAGTCATTATTTCTATTCCTCGAATATCGTTAGGTTTTTTGAATTTGTGTTCGTCGCAAAATTTGGTAAAGCCTTTTCCATCAATTCGGACTAAAATATAAGTATTTGGGAGGAGACTTGATTGATTTTCAAAATCTTTTACGTATTCATAACATGATTTAGCCATTAAAGTAAATAAATATAAAAATAATTATCATCAAAACTGTATAATAAATTATGATAATTCAGTATTATAATATAATGTAATATGATTAATTAATTGATATACTAATATAACTATTTTTACTAATTTGTTAATATTATCGCTAGTTATATTATTATTTAGCAATTATTATATATTTATTGTATTTATTTTATATTACTTTAGTCACATTGTTTCAACTTAAGGAGATTAAATGCTTTTCGGAAAATCCAATCGATTTACTATACTTATGTTTTTTATCTCTTTCTCTTATACTATCAAATAAGACTTTCGCTCTGTTATTCATCATATTATGTTCACGTTTTAATATACAAAACCTATCTTTACTATCTCTTAATGTTATCATAAATTTATCTTTTTTTGTTAAGTATTGATAATCTTCATCGTTAGTACTTGTAGTATTGAGTATCTTATTTTCATTATTTTTATTAAAAAATGTAGTACACATTGCATTAAACCTATTTCTGACTGAAAAATCAAGCTTGTTTACTAAAGAGTCACTTTTATTATTATCTTCTGTATTTAAATATTGACTTAAAACTTTATCCATTATAATCTTAGATTTATCATCGTTTATATAATTTGGCCACTTCTTATTAAAACTAGTATGTGTTGGTTCTATAAGTTCTGAGTGTCCAATATTTAATATCTCATTATTATTTATGTTATTAATATTATTTATATTGTCAAATGAATTTAATTTAAAATCACGATTAATAGGATTGGCATTATTAAATGTGCTATTTGATTTCTTATGTATAAATTTACTATTTTTTGTTTGTGATTGAAATGTATTACTTATGTTTAATAATTTATTTTGATTTGTTTGATATGTTTGATTTAGTTTGTTTAATTCTAAAGAGATAACTTCCTTATTTTTTTCGTTATTCAAATCTGTTGTTAATATTGGTAAGTAATCTTCCATTAAATTTGATGATTTTTCAAAATGACTATTTTGAGTGTGATTAAGAATATTACTCTTGATTTC
>Ga0100378_1005492_pt1 | contig 11618 bp, 9 predicted proteins | sample CryGeymeta201502_FD_81535 | JGI IMG/M metagenome (GOLD analysis project Ga0100378, IMG submission 81535) | Groundwater microbial communities from Crystal Geyser aquifers in Utah, USA - Crystal Geyser metaG 2015-02 | ecosystem: Environmental > Aquatic > Deep subsurface > Groundwater | place: USA...
ACTGAACAATCACCTACAACAAGCAGGGTTTAAAAGTCAACAAACAGGTTATTTCTTTATCTCCTTGTTGTTTTTAAGAATCATTCAGAGGTTATTTCAAGGCAACAAAACAGTTGATGCTGAAAAAGGAATAGGAGCATATCAATCCAAAGGATGGATAGACATATTTATGGTCAACACTTTATATTTAGATTTTTTAATCAGTAAATTTTTTAGAGCTTTGGGAATTAAACTACCAGGATTATCTTGTTTTTCAATATGTCAGCAACAGCCATCATAATACCCTGCTACAACGAAGGCACAAGGCTAAACAAAGAGGCTTTTTTGTCTTTTTTAGCCAACAACAAAACGTATCACCTATTTTTGGTAGATGATGGTAGTACTGACAATACTTATGAAGTACTGACTGAACTTGAAGCCCAAAATCTAACTCAAATTACCACTTTAAAAAACGACAAAAATTTAGGAAAGGGCGAAACAGTAAGAAACGGAATGTTGGCAGCGTACAACACCAATATTTTTAGCCAAATAGGTTTTTTAGATGCTGATTTGTCAACACCTTTAACAGAGTTTGTGACACTAACGGACTTTCTTATACAACATAACAAAAAAGCCGTTTTTGGCTCTCGATTAAAGCGTGTTGGGGCAGCAATTGAGCGATCATCTTTACGCCACCTTGTAGGAAGATTTTTTGCTACGTTGATTGGTTGGACAATAAAAATTCCTTTTTACGACACCCAATGCGGAGCTAAAGTTTTTAGTAGTGAATTAGTTGGCAAAATCGTTTCAACACCTTTTGTATCTCGTTGGTTGTTTGATGTAGAAATTATATTAAGACTAAAACAACTTTTAGGAAAAGAAGTTGTTACACTAATTTATGAATACCCAATAAATGAGTGGAAAGAGGTTGAAGGTTCAAAAATCACTTGGAAAGATGGAATAAAAATTCCGTTGGAGTTGTTGAGGATAAAAGTTGCTTCTAAAAAAAGCTAACTACCAAATCGTCAATATAAACCTTGTTTTGTCCTCTGTTCCAAATGTAAGTAGTGTACGTGTAATTTTTGTTAATCAACTTCTTTTCTAAATAGAATAATGCATCAATTTGTTGCCAATCATTTTTGTTAATCGTTTGTATTTTAACATCTTCGCCTTTCCAATATACTGTTTCTCCTTGTTGATTTGTAATCGTAAAAACGATAACAACATTTATTTTTTCATCAAAAGAAAAAACATCTGTTTTAACATATAAAGAAGATAAATGATAGGACTTTTTAGGATCTATTTTTGTTGAAAATAAAGCACTATATGGAAACTCCTCTGTTATAATCGAGCTATATGGAGAGCTTTTAAAAGTTTCGGTAGTTAATGTGTTTAGGTTACTTAATAATTTTGTTGAATCGTTATCTAAATTAAAGTAATAAGTTTCAGCATAATTAGGAGGTTGAAAGTTTAGTTTTATTACTTTTTTATTGTAATAATGAGCAATTATAGAATCATTTTCAATAGAAAACTCCCTTGTAAATATAGATGAGGGATAAGCAGATAAGCTTGAAACAACACACGTGTCTTTTAAGCTTGAAAACAACATATCTTCTCTCTGATTAAAAGACATGTTATATTGATATGCCTTTTTCGTTTGTAAATCCTGTATTACATTACTAAAGTTGTTGTTTGAAAAAAAAGCTGAGGCTAAAGAACCTATTATTAATACAAAAGCTAATTTGTAATAATGTTTGTTTATGCTTACCTGAATCTTATAGAACTCTATGTTTGACAGAAAAAATAGTAGTAAAACAAAAACGATTATAAATAACCAAAAAATTACATTTATTGTTCTTTCTGGAGCAATAGCACCCATACTCCAAAAACCAGTTGAATAACCCACACTTAGCAGTAAAAAACCTATTAAGAATATCCACAAAAAACGCTGCAAACTTATTATATTCTTACTAATATTAAATCGTTTAAATGTTAGATATAATAAAATCGATAGCAACAATGTAGGAAAAGAAAAAATCCAAGTATAACTCTGAATAGAAGCCTGTTTAAAGCTATTTAAAATTGTTTCAAAAAATTGATGGTTTTCAACTCCCATAAATGATTCATACCTATATTGATTGCCTGGGGCAAAATAAACAATTGAAAAACAACAAATTGACAATATTAGATAACCAACTAAAGTTTTATTTATCTCCTTGTATTTAAAAAAATAAGTCATAAAAACCAATGCTATAAAAACCACTAATTGCACCATTGATGTTTCATTTGAACCTATTATGGCTACAATTAATGCTGCATTTATTATCGGATTGTATTTGGTTATTTCATAATAAAAAAATTCATTAATAAAATTTGTAATTAAATACAGAAACAAAATATTTGGCAATTGATAGGTAATTGATCCGGGCATCCAATAAATTCCTTGAACCAAAGAGGGCATTTGGGTTAGGTAATAAAACAATACGTAAAAAGCTAAAAATAAAGCTATTGTTTTAGTTTTAATCAACGTATTTATAAATCTATAAACAGAGTGAATGGAAAGAAAGATAATAACAATAGGAGTAACTTTATAAAGCAGCGTTGATTTAATTAAAAGTGGATGAAGGCTTAGTATAAAAGTAGAAAAATAACGTCCAATCCAAGTTAAATACCAATGTACTTGAGCTTCCCAAAAACCCAATGTGGTGGTATAAAATACAAAATGGTAATCATCACTAGAGGGGTTATTGTAGTGAGAAATAAAAATAAAAGGGAATAGTAATAAAAAAGCTACTAAAACAAGGATTACATTTTTAACTTTTGGGTTCATAAGTTCTCAATTAGAAGGAGGCCATAAAGCGAAATTGATTCGCATATATACTCTTATTTCTTTATTTTAACCCTTATATTCTTGAATCTTCATATTATCAACATAGATTTTATCTATTAATTTCGATTAATAAATGCGACTAAGGTATAAATTAAATTTATTCTGAAAAAGCTAATTATTAATTAAAATGATAATGTTATTGTTGTAAAGCACTTTCTATCAAATATACTTTATGTTTTTCTAAAAGATTAAGCTTTATCCATCCGAGTTTATTAGAATTATTGAATTTAATTCCTATGTATTTTTCTTGGTTTAAAGGGAAAGAATAACAGTTGTTTTTATTGAATGAAGCAATATAAAAAGTGGTATCATTACTTTGACCGATGCTCATTCCCCATGAAGTTTCAGTATCCTCTAAAATAGTGGTATCTGATATAAATTGGTCGTTAATTTCTATCACATTTCCATAGGATAAAGGGATAATTTTAAAAGCAGAATTAACATCATAAACACTATCATGTGAAGAGTATCTATAACAGGAATAAAATGTTCTATAGTGTGTTGATACAGGAGAAACCCCATAACTTATAGTGTCTTTGTATTTAAAAACGGTATCAACATTAATATAGCCTAATATTTGTAAATTAGAATGAAGTGAATTTACTTTAGATTGAGGTTTTTGAACAGTATTTGGACCTTGTAAAATAATACACTCAAACTCAATATCGTCAGTACCGTCATTATTGATATCAATTTTATAATATTTTGGAGTTATTAAGGTTCCAATAAGTGTATCTCCAATTGGAGTCACTTTAGCATCATTGTTATTCCCAACCACTATGAAAGTTTTTTGCTCTTCTTCAACTTTAATAGATTCCTTTATGCAGCCAAAAAATAATAATAAAGTATAGCTAATAAGCATTAAGAATAATATATTTATTGGAAATTTTTTCATTTAAAGTTATTTTATTATAAACTGATATAGGTTTCTCATTACCAAATTTACAGAAAAAATTTAGAAGTAGTAGGAAAATCTATCACCTAAATACTCTGGTCTATTATACTAAAAAAAGCTAATTACCAAATCGTCAACATAAACTTTGCTTTTCCCTCTGTTCCAAATATAAATTTTAATCTTATTATACTTTTTTAATAACAATTTATCATCTAAATAAAAAAAAGTTTCTTCTTTAACCCATTCATTTACTTCATAATCATTTTTAATTATTTCATTTCCTTTCCATTTAATCAACTCTTTCTTTCTGTTTTCAACAACCATAACAAAAGCTAGGTCAATTTTCTTATCTATAGAATAAATATTCGCACTCACATAAGCTGCTTTAAAATTATCGGTATTTATTTTATAAACTTTCTCTTCAAAAATAACGCTATATGGTTGCGATTGAGATAATTCACAACTATTGGGAGAGCTATGAGCTATTTCATCAGTTATTGTATATGAATTATCTAAAGAAAATGATGCCTCATTATCCATACTATAAAGATAAGTTGCGTTTAGTTTTGATGGGATAAAATCAAATTTAATGGTGTGTTTCTTATAAAAAAATGCCATTTTTTTATTAAAATAATCCTCACTGTTAATAGAAGGTTCTAAGTAGAAAATTGAATTGGGATAAGATGACAATGATGTTATTGTTATTCGTTTTAGTGGAGATTGTTTTATTAAACTTTCTCTTACTTTCATTTCCTTATGATAGGTATATATTTTTGAAGAAAAAATATCATTAACAGTTAGGTTATAATTGTTGTTAGAAAAAAACAAAATTGGAATAATAACTAACGACAGTAATATAACTGTTAATTTATATTTTCGTGAACTAAGCCTATAGTTAATAAATTCACTAATTAAACTAATTAAGTATATCCAACCTATCAAAAACACCCAATAACTTACATTTAAACTTCTTGGCAATATTTCTCCTCCATACCATATACTTAAAAATATACTAGCAGAAATAACTAAAAAAAGTGAAATCAACACACACAAAACCTTAAAAAATTCCTTTGTATTGACTTCTTTATGCTCATTAACATTTTGAATCTTTATAATTATAATGAGAATCGATATAAATAATATCTCTATAGAAAAAATCCAACTAACAGAAAGATGAAATCCAGTTGCAATGCTTTCAAGAATTGTTTCATAAATCTGAAAAAAATTAAGTTCATTATAATTGCTGTTTCTGATGAAATTACCAGGTGCAACAGCAATTATAATTCCTCCCAATAAAGTTATTATTAAGTAAAAATTAAGTACTCTAGAAACTTGTTTAGAAAACCCCAGATAAAAAAAGATTATTAGACTTAACAAAACAAAAATAACCAGCAGTGAAGTCTCGTTCGATCCGCATATAGCTAATATTAAAAAACCATTTATTACTAAAAATTTTGATGTTTTGATGTTTTTCTGATCTGTGACATTTATGAAAAAATGTAATAGTAGTATGTTCGCTAAGTGGTAAGTTATAGCTCCTGGCATCCAATAAATACCTTGAACCAATATTGGCATATTGTTGAGATAAACTCCGGTTAATAAGCAGGTGAAAATTAAAACAATATATGTAAGTTCATTTTTAAACACCAGTTTAACAAACCTATAAATAGCATGAAGTGTAAGTAGTATTAAGATTATTGCATAAAATTTATACAATAAATTGGAATTAAAGATTAAAGGGTGCAAACTAAGTATAAAAGTAGAAAAAAATCGGCCAGTCCAATGAACATACCAATCGTATTGTGCTTGGAAAAATCCCATAGTTTTTACTTTATAAGCAAAAACAAAATCATCAGCCGATGGGTAGTTAAAAAAGGCAACAAACAAAAACGGCAATATAACCAAAACCGAAACTATTCCTAACCAAACTTTTAGAAAGGTTTCTTTCATTTTTTAAATTTTTTATAATATGTCTCATTTGCAAGACTCAACATTGGCATATCACCTTTTGTATCACCATAAGCTATTATATAATACTCATTAATATTATAATTTTGTTTAATTCGGTTTACTTTCTCTTCTCCATAACAGTTTTTTCCTTTAATTTTTCCTGATACTTTATCATTAATTATCTCTAATTGAGTTGCAATTACATCAAAGCCATTTTTGTCACACCATGGTTTTAAATAATTTATAAAAGAAGCCGAAACTATAACAACTTCACAGCCTTCAGATTTGTACCAATTAAGTTTTGGCATGGCATCAGAAAGTAAAAATTCATGAATTTTTGTTAAAGCAAATTTTTTAGATTTATCATTAAATTGAATTTCATTCTCATCTTTAAAAAAATAGCATATTAATTTTTCTTTTGCTTTTTGGTTATTATATAATCCCAATTTATATAATACTAATATTGGCATGTGTAGAAGTAACCCGAAATAGTATCTCCAAGTACTATGATAAAACTTGATAAACTCACCAAAACTATCTTTAGAAGTAATAGTGCCATCAAAATCGCAAAAAACTATTGTTGATTTATTTATCATTTTTTAGCCAAGGTAAATCACAAAACCATACAAAAATATCCAGAAAAGTATAAGCACTCTTATAAAATTGTCGCTAAAGAGTAAATCAGTTGGAGAGCCTGAATTGTTTTCCACAAAAATTATCTGGTAATATCTTAATATCCCCATAACTACCAGTAAAGAAGAAGAAAACACAATATAATCATTTGTGCCTGAGTAAGGCGTAGAAAAAGTGTACATGATATAACTTATAATAATTAATGCAGAAACAATAATTAGTGTGTAATTAATAAAGTCTAAATTATATTTTTTCGATACTTTTCTTACTGATTCGTTGTTAGACACAACTATATAATCATCTCTTCTTTTTGCAATCACTAAAAATAAAGAAAGTAAAAAAGTTAATAAAAATAGCCATTTAGAAATAACCACCCCAACTATTAACCCTCCAAAAATTACCCTTAATACAAAACCTAAAGAAACAATTGTAATATCAATAATCGCTAAATTTTTTCCTCCCAAAGAATAGAATAAATTCAATCCAAAATAAATACCTACAACTATTATAGCTTCTATTGGTAATAAAACTGATGAAATAGCCGCAACAAGCAATAAGATAATATATATATATGTTGCTTTTTTAGTTGAAATTTTACCAGAAGCTATAGCTCTTTTTGATTTTTTAGGATGATTTTTATCCTGTTCAACATCTTTGATGTCATTAATTATATAAATACAACTTGCAGCTAATGAAAAAACAAAAAAGCCTAAAATTAATTGGGGTAAAATATTATTACTAAACAGTACTCCCCCAAAAAATGCAGGCAAGAAAATAAAAAAATTTTTAATCCAATGTTTAATTCTAAGTAGTGAAAATATTGTTTGCATTATTATTTTTTGCAAATTAATGTAAAATGAGGATATAACAACATAGTTCTATAGCTTTTTGTTATTATTTCAAACCCTATAGCTTTTAATTCTTGTTGTAATTGTAGAGAATTAGGTTCGTTTCCAATTTCCCCTGAAAATATTATATCATGAATTTTATTCCAATAATGTAAAGGGTTTCTTTTATCAATATCTTTAATAATAAGTTTCGATCCAACACTCATTTTTTCGTAAACATTTTTTAAAAACGCAATTTGATGATTTGTTGGAATATGATGTAAAACATCAATTAAAAAGATATAATTAAAATTTTGTATCTCATCAGGAATGTTTTTTTCATCATATTTTTTAAACTCTGAAGAAAACTTCAGGTTTTGAAATAGTTTATTAGCATTTTCAATTAATTTATCATTTATTTCTATTCCATAAATTTTCTTTGGATTTTTATAGGTTGCTACTAAAGATAAAAACATGCCCGAACCACACCCAATATCAAAAACACTTTCATTCTCAGGAATTATTTCTAACAAATCATCAAAAGGACAAACAAATGGTCTATAGCTTATTTTAAGCTGATCAATTAAACCTATTTTTTGTAATTGATGCTTTTTTAAGGTTTTTATTAATTCTGATTTTTTAATATGACTCATTATTTTTTATTTAAAAATATCTTCTCTCTTTCTACTTTAATCAAATAATCAACATCCATTTCTAATACTTCTTCAAACGGTTTGTTCCATTCTTTGGCTTTCTTTTCAATAAGTTCAATGTAAGAAGGAGATGATAAAATATGATTTTTAATTTTTTCTCTGATTATTTGATTGTTACTGTTTTCAATATAATTTATAAGCGTATCATTTGCTTGGTTGTATCCTAAATCATCTAAATCTTCTTTGTTTAAATATATCCAGTCATTGTAGTATTTTTTATTTTTCAAAAAAGCATTAATTTTTTCTTTTTTAACACCTCTGTACTCTAATTGATAAATAGAATTCCCTTTATATACCATCATTTTAGTAATAGTACTGTCAGGTTTATTATAAACAATCACAGAGTCTGTGTAAGAAAGATTAGCCTTACTTGTTCTTACCTGAAAAATATGTGGGTCAGGATTATATAAGTGTGGGTAATTATTAAAAAACCATAATGCTATTTGATTGTGTTCACTTGATTTCCAATGAATTTTTTTTATATCAGAGAAATAATAAATGCTAATTGTTTGAGTAATTAATAATACGGAAAGCAGTCCATATTTAAGTTTTAAATTCTGAATTTTTATTGATAAAAAAATTACGTAAAAAAGAATAATAACCGAATTCCAAACGACATACCTGTTTACAACAGACATACCATGACTCCAATTACCCATTTGTAAATAAAAATAACCCATTAAAAAAACGGAAATAAAAGTCATATCAATTATATCAAATTTTCTTTTAATTACTCTGCTTATAAAAAGTATAAATGACACAAAAAGTATTAAGGGTAGTCCTAAAATCATTCCCTGATTCCAATCAAATAAAAAACTATGTAACCTATTTAAGGTAACATAATCTGAACTTATAAAGTTTTTGGAAATAATTAAATTTGGTATTGAATAATGATACAAATAAAACAATGAAGGAACTACTACCCAGCATGAAGAAATTCCGCTATATATCAAGTTCTTTAATGTCAATCCATTTAATTTTAACACATAAATTAACATTATTAAAACAGGGATAAAAAGTGGTGGAAAGTGCATAGATGTTACCGCCATTAAAAAAATGGCTAAATAACGCTTTTCATCATAAAATAATATCAATGAAGAAAAAACCATTAAGCCTGCAAAAGCCTCTGGGTGTGGCCAACCTAAATACCAAAAAATAGGTGAAATTATGATAAATAACGATATTATTATTTTGTTAAAATATTCAATCGTTTTTCGAGTAAAAATCAATATTATCGTTAATAACAGAAAAATATAATTTGAAATAACAAACGTATATGTGATATTTAACCTAAACCATTCTAAAACAATTCTAACAGGTGTATTAACTAATGAATAAACCCAAAAATGATAGGAATAAACTTTTTGATTTTTATCTACAAAAAACCCATGCCTGTCATCTAATAATTTTATATCCTTAATATATAAATCTTTTATAGAAGATAAAACATCTTTTTTATAAATTTCAACCTGACGTTTTTCTAAATATTGAATGTATTTATCAATATCACTTTGCTTAAGCTCCGGAGTGAAATGGTTTCTAAAAGATTCCGTCATTAAAATATATTCTATTCCATCACCATAGGGATAAACAGCCGTTTTTTTAATTAGTTTTACTGAACATACTAAAAAAACGATTAGGAATAACCCATTTAAATACAGTTTATAATTATGTTTGTATTTCATAAAACAAAGAAAGTAAAAAAAATCAATCTAGCCCAATGCGTAAGCTTTTAATTATACTTATAATATATTTAGTCTGTATTTCTTGTAATATATTTAATAAATCATTCGAAATCAATAGTTTTACTCCCATTTCTAACTTTTCCTTAATTAACAATCAATTAAGTTTGTCACTCGACTATGACAATGCTTTTGAGAATGGTTTTGTTGTCCCCTCGGTTAATCAAACTCCTGATGGAAAATTTCATTTTTCTTTCAAAATAAAAAATACCTCTAAACAACCTAAAAATTTTTATTACAAAATTTATTACCAAAATAGTTCATATAAATTTGATGAAAAGCACGCTTTTTCCAACGAAAACTTTTATGGCAGCTGGGAGGATCTATCAATTACTTTTAAAGAAACAGAAATAATACCTGCTGATGGTTCTCCTCATTTAATTACAGATAACTTCAGAATAATTGGCAACCCTAGAAATGAAAAACAGTTTTTTGGCTCTGATAAAGTTGGACCTGCAACAGATAATGAGATTCAACATAAAATTAATGCCATAAAAAATAATCCGGAATGGTTAAAAGCAGTTACAGAAAAAGCTATTAATAGTAAAATGGATGTAGAAACCCAAATTTATAAAGATGCTATTTATACAGCTAAATTGGACAGAAATTCAGGAGCAACAAATAACCGATGGAAAAGAAACATTAGGGTAGGAAATTACGAATTTTTATTAGTGATTTTTGCTGATAAAAATGAGCTTGACAAATTTATCCCTGATTATATTCAAAACATTTCATTAAAAAACAGTGATAATAATTATGTTAATCCTTTTTCTTTTTTTAGTAAAAACAATAGCTCCAATTATGAAAAAATATTAGTTAACGACTTTTTAACTCTTTCTGCTTCACCAAGTTTTAGCAAAGGTATTTTTATAAATAAAGAAACTTTTGTTGACTTAAATTATGACACTACTAACTACTCAAGTTTATGCAACGAAAATCATCAATTACAAACACAAGCAAACTTTGAACAGTTTATAAGTTCATTTAATGCCCATTTTACGTTTAACAATGTTCCTATTATAGCCGATGTAAATGGCAATAAATACTCAAAAAAAGATTACTACAATTCATTAACAAAAACGCATCAATTTATTAAAACACCAATAGAAGCGAGTAATTGCCCCTGCAAAACCATTATGCCTGATAGTGTGAATAATAAAGTTGCTTTATTTAATCCTGCAGTTAAAGACACAAATTATAGGAAAGAAAATGTAGGAATCATTACCCGTCATGGATTAACCTATGGAAAATATAGTATTAAAGCTAAATTACCAAAGCTACTCAACAAAGATTTATTATGGAATGGTTTAACCAATGCTATCTGGTTAATTTATCAGAATGGAGAATGGAATAAAAGAAGAAATTGTTCAACAAAAAATGGTTTTGTTCCTAAAACTTATAGCGGTAATGGAGATATAAACTATATGAGAGAAACTAATTATTCTGAAATTGATATTGAAATTGTGAAAGCTGCTAGGTATTGGCCAGCCTCATCTTATGGAGGAGATTTATCTAAAAAACCTAAAGAACCTGTATCTGATTCTAATAAAGTAATGGTTACGTACACCAACTGGGATTTAGCATGTGATGATGCTCCTAAAATAAAAAATGGTGTTTTTAATATTAAATTTCAAGATAATAATTTTGAATTACATCGTTGGGATACATGGTATCAAGCTGTAACTGGAAAGTACGCTGCTCTTAATGATGATTTGTTTGGTGGAGATTATTATTGGTTTCAAATTGAATGGAAGCCAGAAGAAATTATATGGAGAATAGGTCCTGAAAAAGACCAATTAAAAACAATTGGGTATGTAAATTCAACTTATTCATCCATTCCTAATAATCAAATGTTGCTTGTTATCACTCAAGAATGGCACTTAGAAAATTGGTGGCCCGAAGCTACATTTAATCAGAATTATATTCCTTTCCCTGCTGATGATATTAAAGGTGAAATTATTAAAATAGAAATAGAATAATTTTTATTAC
>Ga0100378_1005494_pt1 | contig 11616 bp, 10 predicted proteins | sample CryGeymeta201502_FD_81535 | JGI IMG/M metagenome (GOLD analysis project Ga0100378, IMG submission 81535) | Groundwater microbial communities from Crystal Geyser aquifers in Utah, USA - Crystal Geyser metaG 2015-02 | ecosystem: Environmental > Aquatic > Deep subsurface > Groundwater | place: USA...
TCTTCACGTTGAAAAAGAGGACAATGCTTTAGCTTCTCTCTTTGATGAAGATGTTTCGGCTCCACCTCCAGAAGTGAAACCAGCTGAAGTTATTCCTGATCCAAGCATGATGGAACAAATGATTCAGATGGGATATGGGATCAATATTGTGAAGAAAGCTTTGTTGGCTGTCAAAAATGATTCAGTTCCTGCAGCTGTCGACATGATCGAAAATTTAATTGCTGAAGAGAAGAAGAAAAAGAAAGAAAAGAAAAACAGCTGGAGTTGTCCTGTGTGCACTTTCCTTAACAAAGCAGAAATGGATACTTGTTAGATGTGTGGTTAGTTATACTAATTTGTTGATGAAGCATAGAAGGAAAGACAAAAATTGGAAAAAATTGCTTAGGAAGAAGCACAGAAGAAAAAAGAATAATAGGAGAAAAAAGCTCAAGAATAGGCATAACTTGAGAAACAGCGTAAAGCTGTAGAAGAAGCTGAAAGACAGAAAAAAATAGAATAGAAAGAATAAATGTTGAGAAAATCTGAGCTCATTGCAACTAAAATGCTTTATAGGTCCCAATCACCCCTGGATCCATTCTTCATCGTTCAAATTTTCCATAATTCTGATAAGAAGATCGGAAAGCTAAAAGTTACAAGAGTTGGAGTCAGTCGCTAATTTTTCTCAAGATTCTATCTTATTGAAGAGAAAAATCTTTCAAGCTACTTGAAGAGATTCCCATCTTAAATAACCTTTGAAGCATTCGAGTCGATAGCTGCCGATACAGTTGATCAAAGAGAATGGGGAGTAAATCTTTTGGAGCCCTAGAACAACAACTGGGGAGTTGTTTGTATCAAATAAATTGAACTTGCTGACAAACTGACAGACATATCAATCAATGGAGATTATATTACCTTGTCAAATTCTGAAAAAGAGATGTCCTTCAAACTGGAAATCCAGGATACAATCGAAACGTCTTCCTTTGTTGTTGAGTTATCTGCCAAAGTTGAGAATATTGTTAAATAATTACCCAAAGATTAACCCCTTGTTGTTCAAAGCAGCTACGAGATTAAGGATATTGAGGAAGGAAAAGAAATCGTCCTTGAGGGACAAGTCAGTTAGCTACAGATTGAAATTTTATAACATCTACCAGGAAAAGTGTGGAAGAAAGCAGAACTTCTCAGTTCTAAAAGTGAGCTAACTATTGCTCAATAGAGTGAAATAGTGATGAACTAGTTGCTTCCCTTAGCTATTGAGCATTTTGAAGGATCTTCTTTCTCAAGTAAGCACTATAGCACCACTATGCTGGAGAAGAGTCAACAGCTCTATATTTCTAACTATCCAAAGACAAACTTCACTTTTCGTCATCTCAGAGGAAAACCCATCTATGCCGAAAGTATCATCATTCAATCATCAACAAAGCGTCTACAAAGAATATTCTCTGTTTGCTAAGGTCTTATCTTTACAGCTGATCAACCCACTTGGTTCCAAGTTGCTAAACAACACTTCCAAAACTTCACGAAGGCTGATTATGAGAAATGGCTCACTAGCAAAAAATCAAGAGCAGATCAGAGATAGTTCTGGTAGCCTGTCGCATATTTCTAGCTCGATGGTCAAGCTTAAGTTGAAATCGATTTTAAAAGAACTGCCAAGTATGTGTTCTTATTGCCAACCAATACAAGAGGAGAAAAGAAAAAAGATGAAGTCTTTGCAATCAAGATTGACTTTTTTGGAGTCAAGGGTAGAGTTGAAGAGGAAACATTATCTGATTCCAATTGCTACAAACATCAGGGATAAAGTGAGTGCTCAGTCTAGTTGTACAAAGAAGGCAAGAGAATAGACAATTAAATTGTGTCAAGGAAATGGGGAAACATCAATTCTTTCCATTTTTATCCCACTAACACAGCTTTCATCACAGATGCTCCTTTGTCAACAACAACAGCCTATCTCTTCAAGTTTAGAAAGCATAATTGTCCGAGCTCAATCAAAGTATTATCAAAACATGCTAAGCGAATCATTATCAAGATGAACAAGGAAGCAATTGAAGACGAAGTCGATTCTTCCTAAATCAAAACTTTTAGCGAGCTTGTAAAGATGCAAAATGGCTTTAGCAGTTCTCAAATTCAAGTCATTGCTGAGAGATTGCCAACTCGTGAGTTGCTTTTGAGTTTATTGAAGGCTGACAGAGATATAAGCAAATATGAATCTTTGCTGGTTAAATTGGATGGCTCTCCAGAGCTGAGAGAAAAAATATTGAAGAATATTCTTGAATTGATGCCTCAACTCGTCAAAGAAGATATTGAAATAACTGAAAGAGGATTCAAAGTTTTTATGGCCCTTTATGAAAAATAAATATCAGGAGATCCTCATCTAGCTTTCACTGCAAATATTGAAGCTCTTAAAAAAATCACAGAATATGTTAGACAAAACAGGAATCAAAATTATAATTTGCTGAGACTCAAATACAATATTGAAGAGTTGGTTCTTGAAACTTCCTACTTCAGCAAATAATATTACAGAATGGTGTATCCTAATTATATTGAAGAGTAACCCAAAGCTCCAGCAACTCTTGAACCAACAGGCCCTGTTAACTGTTTCCTTCATACTGAGCAGGTTAGCAATCAGTTCTATCGCCAGTGGATTGACCTTCAAAGCGAAAAAGACATCGATAGTATCAGCTTTTTTGTTCCCAAAATTACTACTTTGACTTTCAGACCCAAACTTTCACTCAATATCTGGACTGTTGATGACAGTGGAGAAAAGCTCATTTATTCTCGATACTATCACGAAGATTTAATGGTTTCTCTCGGTGTTTATGGATATAAGGATGCTGAAATATACAGAGGATAAAGGTTGAATAGTCTCACAATTAGCAATGTTGGCTCAAAAGCCCGCTTCTTGAAAGTCTAATACAGTTTCCTACTTGCCACCACTCAACCTCATCTAAAGTATAAAGAACCTCTTGATAAATTTATTTTTGTTCCTCTAATTGAAGGAAGAGAAACTCAAAGATAAGTTAAGACTTAAAATGTTATCAAAATTCTCAAGACTTTTCCTCAGGAGCCTAAACATGTTTCAAATACTGAAAAAATGCCTCCTTGCAAAATGGCAGTTGAAGGAACCAAGTCAACATATGCAGTTTACGAATTTCCAGTACTGGAACCTTCAGCAGTCAAACAAGAGCACAAAGATTTAGTTGAAAAAATCACTACCAACATCATGGACGAAACAATCGTGAGGGAAGCAGTCAAGAACATAAAAATTTCTCAATATGAGTTTAATCATAAAGGAATTGACTTTGCATATACCTACATTCTCCATCTGATGACTCTCACTCGCAAGTTTCCATCATAAATGCACATATCTGTTGAGCTGCTTCTCGAAATGTTTGACGTTTTCGTTGTGTTTGAAGCAGGGCCTATTATGCGCAAGACTTTTTCTTTCATCCAAGACAACTAAAAAAGACTGTCAAACCCTCAAAAAGTTAGCTTTTCTAGCGCACTCATCAGTAAGTATCTCAGCAATATTGATCAACTTCCAAATATCAGAATAACATAAAGATATTCACCTCTCAAAGTTCTTTAAAAATTGAATCAGTTTGAGCTTCTGATCGCTAATCTCTTTTACAGCCTCGAAGAAGCAAATCAAAAAAGCTTGAAAATTCTTCTGGTGAAGCTTATAGCTCATGAGCTTAACGAACATGGTACTGGAAATTTATAGTTGTACAATACTGATACAGGAAAATACCTAAAAAATTTGACTCTCATAGATCTAGTTACAATAAGCTTTAAAAATTGTCTATGGGCCCTTGGAAATGTTTCTGCCCTCAAAGAACAAGTATTGGGTGAAGCTCTTGATTTACTCTTGATGTTTATCTCTACATAGGGGCCAGCTTCTCTAGCATAGTGCAGAAATGATGCAGTCAGTGCTTTTGTTAATAGTGTGGAAGTAGAAGATGTATGGAGACTGGTTTTCCTTACAATTAAGCTTAAATGCTAACCTCTCAAAGCAAGAATCAACAAACTTTTCACAGTAATTACTGGCAACCTGACTGAAAAATTCAATAGAAGCATCAACGAAATGTTACAACAAATTATCGTCCGCCAGGAAGGATCTCTTTACGTTGCCATTAATCCAGGACTTACAGAATAACTCTGGATGAACCATCTTCAGACAACACTTGAGCTTGTCACGATGACTAAAGATTCACTTTATCTTGACCTTGAAATAGCTCTTAAACTTCTTGAACTTCCCTTAACGCCTCGGCTCTGGTCTCTTGCCCTGACTATCATTCCTCGAAAAGATGAAGTTCTTATTGCAATTATCAAAAATTTCCCACAATAATTTTACAACTCTCTTGGAAAATAAATTACCCACTTCTGTTAACCTTTGGCTGGAATCAGATCCCTTGACTCAATTCATATCAATTGGCTTGATCTTATCAGGCAGATTCGCCTTGAAGGAAAGAACGTGTTCTAATTGTTCATTGGACAACTGGAGAAAAGCAGCTTTGGTGGCAGGAATGGTCTAACCATGGCCACAACTCAAGACATCAAAAACCTTGAGATCGCATGTTAGCTTGGAAAGCTCGTTGTTGAAGGCAATACATCTGATGATAAATTTAATGAGGCTGGTATACGCAAGTTGCTATTATGGTACTTCTTGAACAAGACAAAAGACAAAGGATCATCTCCTGCAACTGAAAAGGTTTCCCTTTTATCTCGAACTGTCAAGAAAATTCTTACTCAAATGTCTGAAAGTGAGAAAGCTACTAAAGTAGTCCTTAGATTATTGCTTGAAATCAGAAGAGAAGGATAAGTCATCTAGCGCAACTTTGCTGAAAAGAGAGTTCCTATGCATACATCCTTATATTTTAATCGCTTATTCAGCGAATGCTTCGAAGAGCTACTTGGTCAATTCATGACAAATGATGAGCTTTCGAGTCTGTTTGCTTTTGATATGAAAGGTTTGGAATATCTCCTCAGAACTATGGACATCTAAAGTCAGGAATAGCAGCTGTCAAGTCCGATTTTCCCAGCTGATGAAGAGCTGCTGATTAGTTAAAAGCTGATAACCGCCAAGACCAGTGGCGAAAAGGCAAATGTTGAGATAAAGGAGCCATAAGACATGAAGGAAGAGTAATTTGCTAACAATGTGAAGTTGATGCCAAATAAGAATCTTCCTAACATCAACCATACCAATCCTGACTGGACAATATACAAGAAAGGTAACAAGAACAAGATAATTTTCTTACCTATGATTGATCCAGCTTACTACCATGAACATGCTCTCTACATTCAATTCAACAGAGCTGCTTAAATTAGATCAATCAAGTGCGGATTCACAGCTGCTTCATATGAGTTCAATGACAAGCTTGTTGCCACACCTTCTACTGTCATCATTGAAGGTAGTCTGGATGGAGTCAGTTTCTAACCTATCGGTGAGATGGAGTATCTTCAAGATGATGCCTATATTCAAGGAGGAGTTCAAGTTTGGGTTCTCAACTGTCAAAGAACTCGAGGATGTAAAAGCATTGTTGAGTCTATTCAAAGCCTCAATTCTCATCGTGCTCAATATCTTAAAATAATAGTCAAAAGACCCACTGTCACATTCATTGAAGGTGCTTACTCTCAATTGAATGGACGACATTATAACAACCTTGGCTGCTCTCTAACTTTTCTTTCTGTTACTGGTGATGATATTGACAAAATTCCTGTTTGGCTTTCAGAAGGATGCAAGGAAATATCTAAAAAATCGGCACTCAGAGTCCTTTCATCCTTACTCAGCGAGAGTAATGCAAGAACCTTGAGAAGAATTGCAAATGATGAGAAATTTGCATCCTTGATTAAGTCAAACTTCAAAAGAATCAAGCAATACATGGGCAAATATCCTGAAGTCATGCCTCAAGTTGTGCACATGGTTGGAGCTGGCCACAGAGACCTTGGGGATTGGATCGTAGCAGAATTTCTCAAGGAGGGTGGAGCAGCAGTTGAAGCTAAAATTGTTAGTCAAATTATTCTTAGCACTCCTGACAGGGCCTTCTCACGATTGTAAAAATTCCTCAGAAGCATTCTCAAAAAACTGGTGGATGCTAGCAAATAAAATGAAATTTAATCTGGCATTCTTTACACAAAATAAATTCAATTCATTGAATACTTCTGCAAAACTCTTGAATAAAGTAATAATTTGGAGCTTGGAGCGGGAACTCTTGAGGTATCAAAATAGGAAATTACTGCCATCATCGATATTTATGACAGAAAGAATAGTTCTCCTGAAATCAAAAGTGCTGTAAAACTATTGGTCAACCTTCTTCACTTGAAACCTCCTCTGAAGCTTAGTGAAAACTTATTGGTTCCAGCTATGGATATTGTGTGGTCGAACTGTACTGAAGAAAAAACTCACTTCTACCAACTTATGTCTGCTCTTCTTGTTGACAGAAGATCTTCAGACTGGCTCAAGGGAAACAACTACTCGAAGATTGACGAGATAATCAAGTAAACATATTCTTCATGCACTCACTCAGACATTAAAAAGCTTAAACTGCAGCTCTTATTGCTTAGTCAGATATCTCATCATGAACCTGCCTATCTTAGAGAAAGAAAAGTGCATATTGAGCTCTATAATCGCCTTAAGAATGTCACTCATCAAGAAAATGAAATTGTTGAAGCTGCTCTCAAACTGATGAAAAGAGTTGTCCTCAGCTGCCCAGAAGAAGAGAAAGCAATTGCTTAAATTTTGTACGAAGATGTTGGCCTCCTTGTTAAAAGAAGAGATCCCTATCTTCAAAAATTGTTCGTTGGGCTATTGGGTCTGGAACAAGAAGTTATGATCAGCTTAAGAGGCTTATAGCTGCAATCAAGTGTCAAAAAAGAAACTAGCTTCAACAGTAAGTGGTTAAACAAAAAACAAAACAAGATCCTGCTTGACAAAATCAACAAGAAATACAAATACAGTTTACTTGGCGAAATCAATGGGCAGGTGAAGGTCGATCACCAAGAACTTTTCCTCAAGGCCTTCTCTTGTAATGCCTTCTTGATGATCATTCGCTTCAAAGTGGGACAACAAAATCATACTTGTGGAGTATACAGTCCTGTTCCTGGAAAGCGTAACTAAGAGGGTGACTACTTCTGGGAATAAATCGTCAACTATGAAAAGAATAGCTTCATCTTCTTCCTGGAATAAAATTAGCCTCTTTTCGTCACCAACGAAGGATCAGACAATATGCTTGGAAATATCTATGGAGGAGATGAAGAACAATAAAACGCAGCAATGTTTTATGACGACGGAACTGACGTTTTCCAATTCACTTTCAGTACTGGTCAGCCAACTGTTCCAAAAATCAACCTCACAAAATACAAGAAATAATTACCTTCTGAGCTCACTAGTGATAATATTGACAGCAATTCTTTTACTTTTGTTGGTCTTGAATTTTGGGATCTTAAAATGAGCAACACTGTGGCCATTAGTGACTCAAAATTATCCAATCTTCTCAGTAAATCTAACCAAGCTAGACCTCCATTCAGTTATTGCCGAAATTCTCCTATTCATATTTTCCCTGCTAACATTACTATTGAAAAATTCATGAGCATTCTCGGAGTTAAGGGAATCTGTGAGTCTCACTCAACTCAGGTCAAACCTACTACAGCTCTTTTTGAACTATAGAAAGAGTCAACTGATTTCGTTATTGACCTTGAAATTCAGAGTCAATAATAAGATGAAGTCAAATCGTCAAGCGGATAGATCGGATACATCCCAGTTATGAACATCTTCAACCATTTTTCAGATCTAAATGGAGTCAAATAAGTTTTGAGACTGGGCTCGGAATCAATTAAAGACTGGAAGAAACCTGACAGGAAGAAAAATTTCTAACACTATATGGATGAACTGAGATCTTTCATTAGTTTGCCTTCTTTCTTTAACTTGTTTATCAAAAATCAACAGTATGTGACTCTTCTGTTCGAGGTAGCCTCTGGAATGCCTGATGATGAAAGTAGCACTCGCAACTGGGAAGAGGAATATGTCAATAACTTCAGATATATCTACAAAATTGTTTCGGACATTTTCAAGTTTGATAGAAGCCCTGCTCTTAGAGATATGGACAAATATTCTGACTTCTTTGAAGTGATCCTTTAAAAATTATCTCACATTACCAAAGAGTTTGTCCGAGCTATCAAGGAAGACGATCCAGCTGAGGAATAAAGCCCTAAGTAGACAGTTAATATTCCTTCAACTCTTTCCAAAATCAAAAGCTAGGATAATAAGAGAAGGAAAAAGAAAGGCACAGGTTATGGTGCAGACAATCAGAACAACCAAAAATGGTCAGCTAGTGAGTGGCTTGAAGCAAGAAAAAATGTATCTCAAGAAACCCTGAGAGTCATCAACATTATTGCTAGCTTCCTCGATTGTGAAGTGCCCATCAAAGATGAAGAGTTAAGTGATATCATCAAGGAAAGTTGCCTCCTTCCTCTTCTAGAAAGTGCTCTTAGATCAGGTTCTCTTCTCGATATTTCAAAAGATGCATAGCTCTTCAAATGCTACTTGCAAATCGTTAAACTACTAGCCATTCATCCTGCCACTATCGATTGTGTTCTCGATCTTGATAAAAAGTACAAACCAGAGCAAAGCGAATCCATTTACAGTCTATTCGGAAAGCTGAATGGTACTGCTACTATTTTCAGCGATTGTATTAAATCAGGCAAGGAGTAGCATACACCATCAAATGAAGTAGCAGAAGCTGTCTCAGTAGAAATACAAAAAGTATATCACTTTGTTGATCGAGCTGTCAAGGATCTCAAGAAAAGAGGAAAAGGATACACCATAAAGGAAATTGATAACATGCCCATTGCCTAAGCTTATAGACTTTTGCTCAGTGGACTCAGATTCGGCCACTGCAACATGAAAGAAGGAAATACATATAAACACGCTCATAGTGGCAGCATCATCTCATCATCTAATCCTCCTACTACAAAGATTCTTAGATTGTCTCAATAATTGGCCGATTTGTCAACTTCTTTGCCTTGCTAACATACCAACTCTATCTTTTTGAGATGCGACCAGGCCAGAATCGATGTTATTCAAATTCTTATCATGGGTAGCAAGGGTACACCTTACTCTAACGGTGCTTTTGTCTTTGACGTCTACTGTGATGACTCTTATCCCAACAACCCACCAAAGATGCTTATCACCACAACTGGCCAAGGTAAGATCAGATTCAATCCCAATTTGTATTCTTGCGGAAAGGTTTGTCTCAGCCTGCTTGGCACCTGGAGAGGATCAGCATCCGAAAACTGGGATCCCAAGGTATCAACTCTTCTTCAGCTTTTTATCTCAACTCAAGGAATTACTATGAGTGATGATGTATATTTCAATGAACCTGGATTCGAGGGTGAGCAAGGAACCGAGGAAGGTGAAAGAAAAAATGAAGCATACTCGAATATTGTTCGCTTGGGAAATATCCGCTATGCTATGAATGGTCAACTAAAGAACCCTCCTCGAGGATTTTAGGAGGTGATCAAGAGACATTTCTACATCAAGAGAAAGGAAATTTTAGAAGAATGCTAGAAATGGGTTGAGTGGGCAGAAAAGAGATAAGCTTCTTACAATGGACTTATCAATGATCACAATAGTTCATGGTGTGCTGAGCTGAAGCAAACAAAAACAAAATACAAATAATTGCTCGTAAAATAAATCGAATAGCTGAAAAAGAATTTGAGTGAACTTCAACCTCCCAACCTTAAAGAAGAAAACGAAGAGCCAGCATTTGTAGCTGAAAAACATAAAGAAAAAGGAGACATGAAGGCTGTCAATGCTAAGCTCGAATAGGTTGATGTTGAGTATGAAAAGGAAACAAAAGAAGTAAAGGAGTATGGAGAGAATGTACTTCAGGATAGATGGAGCCGATACATTGGTGCCATGGGTATTGAAGCTGTCAAAAAACAGGCATAGTCAAGTGTCCTTCTCATTGGACTTACACCCCTTGGACTATAAATTGCTAAAAACTTAGTCTTGTCAGGACTCAAAAGACTCACAATAGTCGATGACTCAAAATCATCTAATTACTCAGAACATTTCTACATGTCAAATGTCAAAAGTGCATAAATCAAAGACTGTATATTCAAAATCAAAGAACTCAATCCTTACATGCTGATTGACTATTCTGAAACTGTGCCTGAACTTGAAAAATACTCAATTGTTGTCTCAACCAGAAACTATGAATTTTCAAGACAAATTGCTGAAAAGGCTAGAAAGGAAAATGTCAAGTTCATTTACACAGAAACAAAAGGAGTCAGCGGTATTTACTTTGCTGATCTTGGAGAGCACCAAGTTAACGACAGCAATGGAGAGGAGCCATTTGAAGGAATCGTCAAGAGTATTTCAAATTAATAAGAAGGCCTTGTGACTCTACTTGATGGTGTGAAGCATCCATATGAAGATGGAGACCATGTCGTTTTTTCTTTAGTCGAAGGAATGGATATCCAACAGGAAACCATGGAGGAAAAATCAGAAGCTCAACTTTTCTTCGAACAGCAGTCAAAATAAAAAATAAAAGGCATCAATAACAGAGTCTTTAAGGTCAAGGTTGTCAACTGGAATTCATTCAGAATTGGAGACACTCGCAATTTCACTCCTTACAAAGGAAACGGACTAGTCCGAAATATCAAAGTTCCCAAGAAACACAAATATGAAGCTTTGGATACTTGCAGTTAAAAATTCGAAGAATATCTTGATCAAAATCTGGGTATTTATGACTTTGAGAAAATGGGAGACAATTTGAGCATATTCCTTTGTTTCAAGGCTCTGTCAGAATATGAAAAAGCTAACAAAACTCTTCCTCCCAACTGGTCAGTGAAAGAAAGCAAAGTTTTTGTTGATCTGGTTGAAAAAGCAGTCAGCACATTAGGAAAAAGTGAGGATGAGGTCAGCAATATCCTTAAGTTTGCAAATTCATTCAGCTACATAGCTGAGGCTGAACTACCAACTATTGGAGCCTACCTGGGTGGTATGGTGGCTCAGGAAGTGATCAAGGCTATCACCAACAAGTACATGCCCATCAAGCAATTTTTCACCTTCCACTTCAATTAACTTGTTCAAAAAGCTCCTGAGTCTGCCTAAGAAATAGAAAAGCTGGTAATCAAAAAGGAGTAGCCATTCAAAAATCTAAAGATTGTTATCGGTCAAGAAGGAGCCAGCAAAATTGCAGAACTGAAGACATTTGTGATTGGGGCCGGAGCTATTGGCTGTGAACTGCTCAAGAATTTTGCGATGGTGAATATGGGTTCAACGGGAGAAATTGTAGTAACCGATCCTGACCACATTGAAACATCCAACCTTTCCAGACAATTTTTATTCAGAGACAAACACGTCAAAAAGGCAAAATCAGCCACAGCCTGTGCAACTCTTCTTCAGCTCAATCCTCAACTTGAGGGTCATATTCATGCCAGGCTTGATAAGGTATGCGAGGAAACTGAGGAAATTTATAGTGATTAGTTTTTCAAGAGTAGAGGTGTTGTTGCCAATGCACTTGATAATGTGAGAGCTAGGCAGTACATGGACAAGAGATGCGTGTAAAATAAGATCCCTCTCTTTGAAAGTGGAACTCTTGGTCCCAAAGGACATGTTCAGGTGATTGTTCCTTACAA
>Ga0100378_1005498_pt1 | contig 11613 bp, 12 predicted proteins | sample CryGeymeta201502_FD_81535 | JGI IMG/M metagenome (GOLD analysis project Ga0100378, IMG submission 81535) | Groundwater microbial communities from Crystal Geyser aquifers in Utah, USA - Crystal Geyser metaG 2015-02 | ecosystem: Environmental > Aquatic > Deep subsurface > Groundwater | place: USA...
CTTATTCACAATTTGGGGATTGGGGATTGGGGATTGGGGATTGCAATCCCCAATCCCCAATCCCCAATCCCCAATAGTTTTATTTCATCAATAGAAAAAGTAAATAAATTTATAAATAATAATTGAAAATTAAATAAATTACTTAAAAAATAATAATATAAAATATAGTATAGTATAATATAAAAGGTTTATTATTTAATATGATAACATAATCATATTACTTCATATTTCAAATTATTTCTTTTTAAGAAGAGCGAAATATTCCTCTACCTGAGTAGGAATATTTTCAAATTCTGTTTGCATCAATGAGTTTATCATGTCGCTGTCAGACTCAGTATAACGATATTTTACAAAGTTGATGTTATGTCTGTCTCTGACTTCTCCTTTTGAGTTTCTTAGTTGGTGTCTAATTTCGTCGTCGAATTCTAAATAGTTAGTAAAATAATAATCAAATTAGAGAGTTAATAGAGTTAATTGAATGTATTTTTTAAATAATTTAATAACTTACTTAAACTCGATAAAAAGCCTGACTTATAAGTAGAATTCTTCGAAATTAATCCAACAACTATAAACGATATTGCATACTTCGATAATTCAACAAATAGATCTTTAGACTCTTGTTCATCTTCAATGGGACCATTCAACATTATAACAAAAATAGAATATTCAGTTTCTTTATTCAATTTTACCACTTTAAGGATCTCTTTAAGACATGAAGCCAACATTAAAGAAGCCGTAAAGATCTTTAATTTAGATTTTGAATCTGTATAAGACTTTGAAATTTCTTTTAGGTCATAATAATTATCTTTTGGTATGTTTAATTCACAATAAGTGCTCTCACTTTCTTTAATTCCAACTCCATAAGTTTTATAATCTTCAATATTATAATGAGGAATAATCTTCTTCAAACTATTTAATATTTTAGTATAAGCCCCATTCAACTCAATATCTTCAAAATGGTTCGACACATCAAAAGTTAAAGCAAATTTAAATTGAAACCCTGAGGCAATATCATCAAATAAGTATTTTGGCGTTATCTCTCTTATAATCAGTTTTAACTTTCCTTCAGTATAAGACTTGTCCTTACCAGAATAGACATTAACAGAATTAATCTCATTTAGTTTAAGATTTTTAATATCCTTAAAAGCAAGATAGGAAAGTCCTAGGAAGGATGTATGGTTTTCATCTAGCATACTAGTCTCTTCGTAAAATTCAAAGGAAATTATTGAGTCATCGTTAGAATCACCATATAAGTCATTTCGTTTAATGAAAGCCATATTGAAAATAAACTTTTTTTTGCTAAGAACAATATTTGATTCAAAGAGCTTAACACTCAGTTGATCTTTGTGCTTTTTAATGAATAGTTTGTAGGAAAGCTTTCTTACGTTATTGCTTGGGATGTTTAGTGTGTATTCAACATAAAAAGTGTAAACGTTATGATTAAGTAATTTCGTTTTACGATGGCAGTTTAAGATGAAATATGGAATGTCATCTTTTATTATATTGTCTTTATTGTAGTAATAAACTATTTGATTATCTTTTAAATCAATCGGAAGTTTAATCGGGTTTAAGTTATTTTGAATAACAGAATAAAAGTTAATATGATATACTTTCTTTTCATTTTCAGAAGTCTCTAACTCAATTCTAAGGTCATGAAAGTCGAAGAAGTTATAGTCTATTGTTCTAATTAAATTTCCACTGTCGACAAAACCTTCAACCTTTATAGTGCTATTTTCAATTGAGGACTCAATAAGTGAAGAAGTATTCATGTTCTCGTTTACTTTATAAAATCTAACTGTAAGTGTTGTAGACTTATTTAATTTTTTTAAATTGTAAAAGGATGCCCTAGTTGTAAAGTTTTCAACATGATCAACTTCTTGGTTTCGTAAATGATCATTAATTGCGCTAAACCTGCTTTCTTTTCTTGATAGTCTTTTTAATGCCCATAAGTTTTTGTTTTCTTTTTCTGGTCTAAATTTTTATTGTTTAAATATAAATTATAATATAAAAATATTACACTTCTTGGTAGATAATACTATTATCAAGCTCAGTCGCATTTACTACCTCATTTGAGTTATAGGAGTCTTTACTCCCAAATGAATCATTAAACGGGGTTCCATCATAATTCTTTGTATCCTTACTTCGACAACATAGCCAATCCAACATAGTTATTTAATTTTTATTTTTTACAAGATTAATAATAGAAAAATAAATAACTAATTAATAGTTATGTTAATATTAATAAGAATAATTAATATAGTATTGAATTTGTTTATTGGAATTAATTTATTAACTATATTAACAATATAAACTATATAATAATGAATAAATGAATATTACCGTTAAAATTATAAATAACAACAGAGATGGAAAATATAAACGTGTGTATAAGAATAAGACCAACCATAATCGATGAGACAAATTCTAATAATTCACTTAGTTCAAATTCATTGTTTAAGGTTGAAGGAAATAGTATTTTGAATATGAAATCTAAAGATATACTTACATATGGTAACTAAATTATTTTTAAATTTTAAAGACAGCATTATTGATTCAAATATTTCTAATCAAGAGCTCTTTCATACTAATATAAAAGAACGACTTCCTAACTTAATAAAAGGTCTAAACCTATCAATATTTGCCTTTGGACAAACATCAACTGGAAAAACATATACAATGAGAGGAGACAATAATATCCCCGGGATAATCCAGCTTTCAATTAACGAAATTTTCAATCTTCTTAAAAATAGCACTGATATCCTTAACTACACTGTTAAAGTATCATATTTAGAAATATATAATGAAACAATAAATGACTTACTTGATGCACAAAAGAAGAATTTAGACATAAGAGAGTCTACTACAAGAGGAATATTTATAGAGAATTTAACTGAAATTGCAACAGAATCATTAGAGAAGGCTATCTTTTTATTAATGCAAGGTGACAGCGTTAAAATTACTGCTGAAACAAAACTTAATGATAAGTCATCTAGGTCACATGCAATTTTTAGAATTAGTTTAGAAATAAAAAAACAAGAAGATGGGAAATTGAAAACTTTGACATCTCAATTTAATTTAATAGACTTAGCAGGATCAGAAAATGTTTCAAAGGCTAAAACAGAAGGAATTCGACTAAGAGAAGGATCAAACATTAATAAAAGTCTACTAGCATTATCGAATGTTATTCATAGATTATCATTTTCAAAATCATTTATCAACTACAGAGACTCCAAATTAACAAGACTTTTACAACCAGCCCTAGCTGGTAATTCCAAAACTATGATTATATGTACTTTGTCACAGAATCCTCTTTCATATCAAGAAAGTCTTAATACATTACACTTTGGAGCAAAGGCAAAATCATTAAAGACTACTATAAAAATAAATGAAGTAATTGATGAAAAGAGTAAAGTTATGATGGAAAATTCTCAGTTAAAGAGTAAAATAAGAGAGCTTGAAGAAATGATAACAGAGAAAAAAGGGATAGACATAAATAATCAAGTTGGATCATCGGATGATATCAATAGCCAACTCAAAACCCAAAATGACTTGTAATTATTAATTAAATTAAAAATAATCTTATATTCATTTACTTATTTATTAACTAATATTATCTTTTAGAATTTCCTTATTGGAAAAAGAAGTTTTAATGCTTAAAAACTTAGTAAATACAGAAGAAGACTCCTGCACAACAAACGCATGTCAGGATTTAAAAAAGAACCTAAATGAAGCGTGTTTTAGTCAATACAATCATAAAAACGATTACAAAAACGACTATACTGGCAGTAATAGGTATATGTCTCACTCTTCAGCTAAAAAACTCTCAAACATAGTTTTTAACGAAAACCAATTTGATATAATGGGAGGCATGGGCGGTATCGGCGGTATTGGCGGCTCAGGTAGAAAGCCATATCTCAGAACTAACTCTTACGACCATGAACAAACTTTATACAACAGACACTGCATGACAGATGTTAAAAACAATAATATGATGCATAACAATATTTACACTAATCACTTTGGTATGGATTTAGAACTTGATAATATGTATAATAATAATTATAATGACGGAGAAGCTGATATCATCAAAGAAAATGACGAGCTTAAGAAAAACCTAGTTGAGATTAAACGTAATTTCATAGAGTCGGTACAGAATAAAGATCAACAAATAAAATGTCTTAATTTTGATCTAAATGTAACTATTGAAAATTGTGAAAAATTGATAGTTGAAGCTGAGGAGAACTATAAAAAGTTTAAGAAACAAATAGAAATCGAGAAGATTAACACAAATGAAACGGAAATTGAATTGAAAAACACAAATTTAAAACTTAAAAATTATGAATCAACCTTAATAAGTTTAAAAGAAGAAAATTATAAAGCGTCAGTAGAATTAAGCATATTACAAAAGGAGAAACAATCAAATTATCATATTAAAGAGTATGAAGATAAGAATAATGCTATACAAAAAGAATTAAAATTACTAAAAGATAAGACAATAGAACAAAACACAGAAATTACTAATCTCAACATAGTAGAGGCAAAACTAAAAGAAGAAAACATTAAAATTAAACAATTAAGCGAAAATTTAAACTCTGAACTAGATTCAATCAAAGCACAAAGTTCGATATTAAAGAAAAATAATGAATTATTAGTAATAGAAAACTCAAAGTTAAAATATGATATAGACTCTTATAAATCAGAAATTAATTCTAATAAAGATAAGTTTACTAAACAACGTTCAGAAATATATCAGTCAAAGAATAATTATGAAAAGGTTACTTCAGAATTAAATAAAGTAAAAGGCGAAAACGAAACATTGTCAAAGATAAAAGAGTCGTTGGTTAAAAAGATATCTTCTTTAGAAAAAAGGCAATCTACCCAGATAACACAGACACAAATGTTTAATAATAAAAATGGTTCTGGTGGTTTAAGTTATAGTAATAATTCAAGTAAAGTTATAAACAGAAATGACACTACCAATAATAAAACTGATGATAATATAATAAGAATATTAGAATTAGAAAGACAAATTGAAGAGAAAACAGTAGATATTCATGTATTAGAACTGAAATTGAATGAATTTAATAGATTAAAAAATGAGGTATTTTATTTTACTTAAATTATAGAATGATTCATTGAAATCTTTTAAAAAAAGTTACGAAGAGTCTAATAAGAAGAATAAGTTACTATCTTTTGAAATTGATTCATTAAAAGGAAAGTTGTCAAGCGCACAAAATTTTAAAATTGTAGATGTTAAATGTACCCCAAACAAATCAAACATGAAATATTTAAATAACAGTTCAGTTAAAAAAGACAATAAAGACAACGATAATGACGACAGCTTTTTAATGCGAAAACGAAATATGGGCAATGGAATTGTCATCACAGACGAAAAAGAAAATACTGTTTCTTGCAAAAAGCAAAAAACAGATCATAAATTTGTTCATAATAAAACGAAAAATGAAGTTACATATGGAAAGATTAAAGAATTTAAATTGTAAATATTATTTATCTATATTTATCTACTAATATTAAACTAATTTGTTTTATAATTAATAATTTATATAATATAAGAATATAATAAAATAATTACTAATGTATGCTCATTATATAAATTAATAATTAAATAACTATTATACGAATTTCAATAAATAAATGGAAATTATAAAGGATTTAAAAGAAAACGAAGACCAATCAGATGAAAGTATTCTTAAAAAGTCCCACACAACTTATTTTAGACCCTTAAATAAAATCAAAGACGAAGAAGTAGAAGAATCTCTTTTAAACCGTAATCAAACAAGATCATTTATCGACAAACGAAAACATAAAGATCGATATACTACCTTTAAATGTTATTCTACTATAAATATGGTTGATTTAAACTTATATGATGATAATGAGAACTATTTAAGAAATAAAAGAATAAACCCTTTTGAAGAAACAGCCGTAAAAAGAATACATAGTAACAAAAGTGTAATGCCCTTTAAAATTCAATTTAAAACAAGAAGTGAAAAATTGCTGACCACATTGAAGAAACGTATATCAGTTGAAAACTCTTTAGTAAAGGGAGTATTTTTTGAGTTAGAACCGAATAGAAAAACCAGAGAATATATGGAGGATTATATAAATATTGAAAATAACTATAACTTAGAAAAACATCACCAAATTTATGTTCTGTGTGACGGTCATAGTGGAAATAAGGCAGCTGAAATCGTAGTAAAAGAACTACCAGCTTTATTTTTTAAAAGTCTGATAATAGAAAAAGACAAAGATTCTAAGTCAGAAATAAAAAAAGAGGTTAATATATGTGAAAATGCAATATATAATAGCTTTATCAAAATGGACGAAAAGCTCCAGTTTGATTTAGTTGATGATAGTTCCGGCTGTTGCACAAATTTAATTTATCTCTGTAAAGAAAATAAAAAAAGAGTTGCTTATAGTGGAAATATAGGAGATAGTAGGAGTATATTAATAAGAGAAAATGGTGCTCTTAGACTTTCATATGATCATAAAGCTTGTGATAAAACTGAGCAAAAAAGGGTGAAAGAAGAAGGAGGAGTTATACTCCGTAAGAGACTATATGGTACATTAGCTGTGACTAGGACTCATGGCGACTTCGAAATGAAAGAAACAGTAACTTGCTTAAGTAATAAGCCACATATAACAAGAACTGAGATCGATGATACTGACAAATTTATAGTAATAGCATCTGACGGTATATGGGATGTAATTAAAGATCAAGATGTTTTCGATATTGTCAAAAGTCCTGACTTTAATACATTAGAAATTATTACTAATAAACGAAAAGACTTAGCAAAACTGCTTGTTAAAAAAGCAGTGGAGTTAGGATCAAAAGATAACATAAGTTGCATTGCGATAAAGTTGAACTAGGAACTAATTCAGTTAAGTATGATTTTCTAAAATTTTAGATTAGAAACAATATTTAAAGTCGTAGATTTTCAATTATATATGTGTTATATATTTTATAAGTGATAAAATATTAAAATATTTATTTAAGAAGTTATAATTAATTATTTACTGATTATTAGTTTATTTAAATTATTTTAAATAATTTACTTTAAATAATTATCTTAATTACCTTATTTAAATTTAATATAATAAAGTAATTGGGGATTGGGGATTGGGGATTGGGGATTGCAATCCCCAATCCCCAATCCCCAATCCCCATTATTTATTAACATTATAAAACATCACAACAATATTACATTAAAAAATACTTTATTAATTACTAAATAAAACTTAATTATTATTATATTATTTATTATTTACAGAAATAATAAATTTAAATGAAGATGTCCATACTTATTCTATTTACTATAATTTTTGTCACTTTTCTTTTTAAGTCTGCTGAATCAACCACAAAGTATAAGTTGAGAAAACACTCTCACAGACAATATCAAAGTAAACTAAATAATATAATCTAATATAATCTTATATTAATTAAACAGGACCTAATCTTGGCGATATTGTTAAAAATTTACAACACCCTTTATATCAAAGAGAATATCAACCAACTGAAGTTCAAAGTTTAGCAAGTATTTTACCAAAACCACACAATATTTACGATATGGCTAAAGCCGAAATTTTAGGAGATCACACTAGAAGAGGAGCAACAGGTTTAGACCAAGTACTATAACATATTATAATAATTAGAAACCTACATTATATAGCACTGTCGTAACAAATCACCCCACAAGTGTTATTCATTCCGCAAATCCAATCGGTAAACCAACAATCATGGGAGATGCTTCAGTAATTGACCAATTCGGTGGAATGGCATCAAGAAGACAAAGACTTTTACCAGGTCAAATGATCATTCCTACTAAAAGAAGAAATCTTAACTATATGAATAATAATCTAGGAAACTTAGAAAAACCAATATTCTTACATAAAGGAGAATCAAGAGTTAACAATACTCACAATCCTTTAAACGGAACCAAACTTGGAAACGTAGTTAAAAAAGCTAATGTTCATGGTAATAACAATAATATATTTTTATAGTTATAATAATTTTTATATTAACATTATATAGATACCAAAAAGGTTAAAGAAAGATTAAGAAAATTAAAAGCCGCAGATAGAAGAAAAAAACTTAATGCTTTACTAAGTGCCAGAAAAGACTTAGTTAAATCAGCTGCAAGAGTTAAAAAACAAACTGAACATGAAGTTAACAGTTTATTACAAGCTAAACAGTAATTATTATATTTTAATATTGTAGAGCTTCATTAAGTCTTGAAGAAATATTAAAAGCTTATTCCAATAGATTAAACGCTATGAAATTATCTAAGTTAAAATTAGTAGATAGAGTTGCTGTTAAAAAACAATTAAAAGACAAACTTATTAAAGAAATTCAAGGTTTCAGAACTAGACCCACCGCTTATAAAGATTTAGTTAAAGTCTCTAAGAAGTCTATTGATGATATTGTTAAGAAAGTAAAACTTGCACTTCATTACTAAGTTACTAAGAGTGATATTACTAATAACTAGATAAAATATTTACTTCATAATAATTAAATAAGAAATATTTAATAATATATTTTTATTTATTGTTTATTTAGTTAGTTTATATTGTTTGTAATATATAATATAAAATAGAAATGATTAACTAATAATTCGTATTAATACATTATTTAGATAACGATTTATTTAAGTTAGAGAATATCAATTATATATCAGCTTTATTATCACTTCCAGTAATTTTTCTTAACCAATCTAAATAGTCTTTATTTCCACCTTCTATATAAGTATATATAAATTCATAAATTTCATTTGGATGGACACTTTTTATTACTTCTTGGATTTGGTCTACTTTATTTTCTGAAGTTTTAATTACCACATATACTTCATTATCTTCTACTAATTTTCCTTCCCATTCATAATAACTTTCCATATTATTTATTATTTTAGTACAACCAGCTAATTTTTTAGTTATAAGTAATTTAGCTAGTTTCCTTGCAGGGTCGATTTTGTCAAAAGAAACCCATCCCATAATTAATCTTTCAGCCATATTCATTTTTGTTATTAATGTTAATATTATTAATAATCTTAAAATTGACATTATTTACATTATTTATGTTGTTTAATATATTATGTGTTTTAAAATAAAGGTTATTTAATTCCCGTTTATTTTATTTCCAATATAAATAAATAACTGACTATATAATTATCTATAAATGAATAAGATAAACATTACTACGATAACAATACCGACTAAGAAAAGATCAAGTGGAATCGAAGTAAACAATTAATAATCATAACATAAATATACTAACAAACTAACGAGCTAAATCTATATAATTATTACTAAAATAAAAAAATAAACTTAAACTAGAGTGCAAGTACAATTCTATCTCCATATAGACAAAAAATGAAAAATAAAAACGAAAAAGTAAATTCAGAATCAATAATCGATGAAATACTCAAAATAAGACCAAAACACGAAGCAAGATCACCTGCAGATTTTTTGCAAAGTATTAAAGATAAGGCATATACAAATTTTGTAAACGCAATAAAGGGTATGAAAATAGATGAAATAAATTATGAATTTGATAAGAGACTTAAACTATTTCAAACGGAAGCTAATAGTTTATTATTCAAAATATCAATGGAAAAGTAATTATAATTAATAAAACATATCAAACTTATTCCACTTATAACATAATTAATCAACTAATTTACTTATCAATATAGTCAAGATTTTTTTAACCGAAATGAAGAAACTAAATCAAAGTTATCCGACTTCGAGTTAAGAAATAAGGTATTAGAGTCAGAAAACTTTAGTTTAATTCAAAAACTAAACGAATTCGAAAAAAAGGTCAACAATTATGAACAAAAGTTAGAAGCATTTCAAAATCTACAACCAACTTTTATTGCTTTTTATAAGGAGTTTCCAAATGATAATCCAGAAAAACTAATAGAAGATATAAAATACCAACGAGAAATGAATTTTATGATTCATAAAGAGGTCGAAAATGAAAAGCATGTAATTGAAAAGGATCTCACAGATAAAAAGAAAATAATAAATTTTCAACAAGATACCTTATATGGTCTTATTGATAAAATGAATATAGACGAAAAGCATAAGAAAATGTTATTAGACAAACAGAAGTCTGAAAATCAAAACCTAAAATTTGAAATATTAGAATATAAAAACTATAAAGAAGAAAATATACATTTACATAATATGCTATATAATATTTATACTCAGCTTTTTGAACGTTTTGGTTTAGAAAGAGACTTAGTAATTGATCCTAGTTTACAAGTTAAAGAAAGTGATTTTCAACCAAGATTACTGGATAACCAAGAACTAAAAAATTATATAAATTTAATGATTAAACTGTCTTCTGAGTGTACAGCCGAAAAACTTCTAAGAGAAATAATTGCCTATTCAAACATGATATTAAGACTATTTCTATCAAATGATTTAAAAAAGAGGTATGACCCTATTTCTGTATTTAAAGCTTTGAAAAAAGAGATTGAGAATGGAAATACTGAAAAAATTCGATATAAGGATGAATGGACTAAGTCTAAGAAAATAATACAAGAATTGGAAGGTGAAATTTATAAACAGAAAAATGAATTGACGTATCTAACAGTAAATATGGAGAATATGAGAAAGAAATATAAGGTATTTGTCGATGAGAAAATAGAAAAGAGCAGGAACAATAAGTTAAATAAGAATAATCAAAAGAGTAGTAATAGTAAAAATAGAAGTGATAAGGGATTATATGATAATAAAGATTTAATTGGAAATAGGAATTTAGGAGATGAAGGTGAAGGTAAAGAGAGTAAAGAAGTTTGTATAGAGAACAATGATTGTATTGAAAGTAAAGAAAGTATTGAAAAGATATCAAGTTTAGAAAATAAAGAAAGTGCTAATAATAAGAATCAAAATCAAAGTTCAAGTTATATTAATGTTATTACTTCATCAAGCAGAAGTTTATCACCTTCTCACAATACTCTAAATACAAAAGTGGATAATGACGATAAAGACAAAAACAAGGACAAAAACAAATATTGTGCGTATTGTAATTCTAAAATATCTCAAAACTTTAATTGTCTATTTAATAATGAATACGTCAATGAAAAAGTTTTTTTAACAGAAGGTATAGTTTAATCTTAATTTATAGAAAATGATGAGGATATCAAAGTTAAAAGGAATTTTAAAACAAAAAGAGTTAGTTCGTTGATATTAAAAAGTCCAACTTTGATTAAAGCAAATAATTATAATGTTAAAAATAATGGAATAACAATTAAGAAAAATAGCGAAAAGGATAGTTTTAACATTACAACAATTCCTTTAACTTATAAAGAAGAAACTCGTATGCATAAAAGTAGTAATAGTGTAATAACAAATTTATTCATGACAAATAAAAATAATACTAATAACACAAACAATACAGACAATTTAAAAAATCCTAGCTATGGAAATTTTAACCCAACTCAAACCGAGACACCCACACATCATCGTAATATACTCTCAGCTTCTCATTCTAAAGAATCCATTAGTAAAAGAATAAAAGTGAGCACTAACAGTTGTTTCAATAATAAAAAGATACATCTAGGCAAAAACAAAGATAAACTTATACTAAAA
>Ga0100378_1005501_pt1 | contig 11610 bp, 13 predicted proteins | sample CryGeymeta201502_FD_81535 | JGI IMG/M metagenome (GOLD analysis project Ga0100378, IMG submission 81535) | Groundwater microbial communities from Crystal Geyser aquifers in Utah, USA - Crystal Geyser metaG 2015-02 | ecosystem: Environmental > Aquatic > Deep subsurface > Groundwater | place: USA...
AACCCCAACCCCAACCCCAACCCCAACCCCAACCCCAACCCCAACCCCAACCCCAACCCCTTGTATGTTGATAGTGTCAGTAGGGAGTTAATAATATGAGTGTTATTGGATAATATAAAGAGAGTGTTTAATATCGGGTGAAGCCTTTTTTGAGCGTTTTGGTGGATTATGGCTGGCTAAGGGGTATAGAAGGCTGGAGTTTTGAAGGGGAAGTCAGTATGCGGGAATAAATAAAATTTATTGAACCAATAAATACTGTTTAAATGAAACATTTAATTTAGAAACTTAACGACCCCCATGCGCGAAAACCAGTCCGAAGAAGAAGGCTCTGACACTCCTCCACCTCTCCACCTGAGTTAGGGCAAGGTGTACATGGAAAGGCAAAGAGTGCCAAGGTTCGCCTGGGAGTCGCGCTGGTTGCGGGGGCATGAATATGGTCTAATGTTGAAGCGGGTAGACGACTACTGTGCTAGGTTCGGCCTTTAAAAGCATTCTCTCAATGAACACCCTCCAGAAATCTACGAAAAACCTGTGAGTATATTCTTCTCTATGAAGATGGAGCCCTCTACTTTATGCACGGCAATTCTCTCGAACGTTTTGGGTTTCCTCGCATCGAGCGCAAGAAAAAATACTGCTGGAAAAAAATGAACTTCATTACTAACCTTCCTAAACGCCATCCTGAAATCAAGTACATCGTCGCTTCCAGCTACCTGGCAGCCTCCATGACAACCAACAACCCTTCTTAGTTCCGCATGCACGTCAGTACCCTTTCGGAAGGTGGTGTTTATCTCTTGTGCCACATAAGAAAAATTTCGGGAGAGGAGCATGATCGCAAAAATGACTGGCTAGAGGAGTGTTTCGAGGGAGATCAACCCGACCTTTATAGACTATTTATGCACCTGCACAACCATCATCACTTGACACAGTGATTTTTTCCAACCTATTGATCCCTTAAAATGCAACTAAAATTGACCTGCTCTCAATCCCCATGTCACCCTCTCTAAAATAGGACCCATAGCATCACATATCATAAAACATATGCACATTGATAAAGAAAAATATTCCTCACAAGTAACCGACTTCCACCTTGTCATTCCTCCCTTCTTAGACTAATTCCGAATAATTTCCGCCTCTCTTGTTGGATGTCTCCAACTAAATGACGATTTTTTCTCTTCCCGCCTTAATCTGTTCTTAAGCAGGGCTGTCTGTCGCCTTTGTTAACTATTATGTCTTTTTTTGTTGTTATTCATAGTGTCTTCTTTTGAGCTTAACCTTGAGGAAGTTAAAGGATAAAGCTGACAAAAGAACAAGAGTTGATAGAAAGGCCATAATTAACATGGATGATTTAGTGCTGCCGTAGCCGAAAACTGAAGTGACGAAGCCACTTGCCAGAAATGCCCAGAGTAACGACCCGGCGTTCAAAAAACCAGTCACCATGGTTTCACTAATAGGAAAACACAGTTCAGATCCCAATTAAAAACATAGAGAGGCTATGGGATTTCCAGCTAATCCCAATAAACAGATCAAAAAGCTAGTCATAACTTTCTATCTGACAGTACACATCCAGATGGTCACTGCTATCATCATCAAGGCTGCTCCAGAAACCACAGAAATTAGCGCTTTCCTGTAATTGAAAGTTTTTTTGAGGTAGAGACTGAGTATGATTGATCCGATGATTCCAAATGCCATGAGGATCACTGTGTTTGTCGAGATGAGCAGATCCGAGTAACCAAAAGGAGTAAATATGAAGTTCGAGTTGATAGCAAAAGTTATGAGAGTACCATAAAAAATGCAGTAAGCCGCGAAGAAGAGCCATAGATTACGATCTCGTTTGATTTGCTTGAGGCACTAGAGAAAAGCTGATAATTTGGGTAAAATTGCACCTTAAGAAGGGGCTACCTCAGGTTTATTTTGCATGAACATCAGGCTAAAAATCAAGCACAAACCTGCGTAGACAAAGTAGAATAAATATAGATATTTAATCTCTTTTTTAGCTTCTTACTCCTCACTATTTTATTTTACAGCCAGAGGAGGAATCAGAAAGCCTATTCCAAGGCCGAATAAGTTACAACCAACCATCAGTGCAGTCGCGAAAGCTCTCTAAATTAAAAAAACAGTTACATTATTGGGATAGAACCATAAAGATGCAATTTTGGCAGGTAGATTTATAAGGAAGGGCTGACCAACACCCATTATAAAAGTTCCCAAGAGTACCAGATAGTAACTTTTGTTTATTAACAAATAGAAGCCAAAACCTCCGAAGTATAGGCTTGTTCCTAAACAAAGGCTCATCCGAGGACCTTTGCTGTCAATCAGGCTGTTGGCAGGAATGTTAGAAAAGAAAAACACAACAAAAGCAAGGACGATCGAAAGACTAACTACTTCTTAAGAAACTGAGTATGTTTAAGTCATTTTATGCTCAAGGGGAGCGATTGCATTGCTGGCTATCCCATTGAGAAAAAGACCTGCTCCAACTAAAGCGACCACCACCCATCGATACTTCGTTTCTTGATAAGCTGGAGCCATGTTGAGGGGTTATTGATTGCTTCGAACTTGAATAACATCACAGTTATTAGACATTTCCATCACTAAATTTGCCAAATTATAATGGCCTTATTAACCCTGATAAATTAATTTATCAAATCATCAGGAAAACTTTGTTTTATCTTTTATTATCCCTTGACTCGATTTATTGATCAGTCCTATCAACAATATATTAATATGATTAAACATACAGAACCCTTCCTTCATTACTCTATCGAAAATTTCCTACCAGAGCAGAAGTATCAGCAACTAACCGCCATCTATAGTCACTTGCAATTTCTGGAAAAGGAAAGTGATTTGTTCCATTTTTACCAAACTAATGAATTAGCCCAGGAGCCATCCTTGGATTTCTTCAAAAAAGAGCTGTCAGGTAAGTTCAAAGAAATCACAACGATGAAAGAAACAACTTACAACATATTCGCATCATATTACTTCAAAGGGAACTACCTGCTGTGTCATGATGATGTGGTCGAGGATCGTAAATTTGCCTTCTCCTATTATTTGGAAGATCATCCATCGGGAGAATTGGTCTTATACGACAATACTGCAAGCAAAGTAGTCAAAAAGGTGAAGGTAAAAAAAAATTTACTCGTCATTTTTTAGGTGTCAAATATCTCATACCATGAGGTTGCCCTCAGCAAAACAGACGGAAGAAAGGCAGTCACTGGCTGGCTTAATCAAAAAGGTCAAGGGGCCAAAAGACCAGTTAAAGTAATCCCTCCCTATCAACCTATACTGCCTGCTGGCCTCATAAAATTCAAGTTTCCACAAGATATAACAGGAGAAGAATACTACAATTTCCCAGGAGTACAGTATCAATTCAACATTGAAGAGAAAACCTTGACTGGTCCTTTCTATGAACGTAAAGTTTGGAGACTGAAACTATCTGAAAACGTTGTGATGGACCTAAAAGGCTATACTTTATTTAGCACTGAGTTCCTCAAATTCGAGAAAGGTCATTACATGCTTCTCAACGATCCAGTAAATTCACTCGGTGATGACATCCTGGATGTTTTCATCCTTCAAGAGCCAAAAGGTCACCATGAGGGTGAGTTCATCAGGATTGTCGGTTAAAGTGGAGAGGTTTAAGGAACAATCGACTACAGCACTGACACTATGTTTATTGTTCACAGAGGAAAAAAGAACTACTACATCGATCCTGTTGAGAAAGAGATCAACCTTGCCCATCTCATTTACCGAAAGACAAAGGCCAAGAAGGAAAAAACTCCCCAACTGACAGCCAAAGCAGTAAAAGACAAAAGAGGAGAGATGACCAAGAAAAAACAAGAAAAGCTTCAGGCAATTTTGGCTGGAAAGAGCAAGGGAGGCAAGAGCAAGCCCATCGAGAAGAAAACAACAGCGAGCAAGGGAAAAGCAAGGCGGGTATGAGTCAGCATATGATGATTTATAAATTGAATCATTTAATTTGGATGGAGTAGTGCCGAAAGAAACATCCTTATCTCTTCCTTATAGTTATTACAGCCATCATCGTCTTCATATATTTCTGTGTGGTGGTGCTGCTAGTCCTCGATGTCCACCCCTGGAGCAACTTCGGAACAATCGTCTTCCTCATCATCTACAACCTCATATTCATCTTGCTGGTTTGGTCTATAATCCAGACCATACGCACCGACCCAGGTCGAGTCCCTCTGCAGTGGGTACCTTTTGTTCGAGTCAGGGATTTGGCCTCCAAAATCCAACCAGGAAGTACTGCCTCATTTGTCATGTATACAAGCCATAACGTACACATCACTGCTCATCCTGCAGTCGTTGCGTGCTCAACATGGACCATCACTGGTACTTTTCCTTCTTAACTTAGTCCTTGGATCAACACATGCATTGGATTTCATAATAGGAAATTTTTCCTGCTGATGCTTTTCTACACCATCTTAATGACGCTTATCACAATCTTGGCCTTTCTCTTTTCCATTGGAGTCGTGATCAATAAGTTCGGAAGCGGTAATTTTGGTATCATTGTCACTCTTCTGGTCATCATAGCGGCAGTAATTCTGGATATTGTGATTTTTATCACAATCATTCTCTTCCTCAAGTTCCATCTAGAACTCATTTTCAGCAATCAGACCACACTATAGACCCTTGAGCTCAAGCGAGCAGGCAAGGATCCAGAAAACGAAACCTCCTAGTACCACATAGGTGATCACTATTTTAATACAGGTAAATACTACAATTGGGTGCAAGTATTTGGCAGAAATAGTGCCACTTGGTGGCTACCCATTTTCCCCAGAAATTAAGGTCCAGCAGGAGATGGCGTCATATGGCCTCGCAAGCCGAGAACCATTCAAACCTGACTATCTATATTTTTATACTGTATTTTTTAGGATATTGAATTCTCCGTTAATAATTACATTGATTACTAAGATGGCGGACTAACCTCAGAATTAAGAAGAGTACATCCTGAAGGTCGAGCAATAGGCTCAAAAGCACGAGAACTAAAACATTCCCAGCCACCAAGAGCTCATCAACAATTATACTAAACAAGCCAGGAGCTATCATGAAAAATAATGCTTCTATACATTCCTGCTTGTCCTGTTGGCTGTGGCCTTTATCGGCGTTAAAATGTTCCCTTAGTATTTGGGACTCGTTCAGCAGCCACCAGCATAACTGTGATTCGTCAAGCTTTATTTTCTTCTATCATGCACATCTAGAATTATGATCTTTTTTGGATCGAACGCTGAGACTTGTTCAAGTCACCTCGTGCTCGTTATGAATAAAGTTTGAAAGTTTTGAATAATTGACTGATATTTTGATCAATTGTGAACTGTGGTGTTATAATCCACATAATGATACGTGGCCGTGTCCTTTCATTTTTGCTGCTGGTCCTAGCAGTATCGATTCTGGCATCCAAAACCGAAAAGATAGAAATCACTAAGGTCTCCAGAGCTGTCACTTTATCTGGAGCCTATGCTGGCTAAAACATTAAGATCAGCTTTGTTGCCAACGATGACAGTATCACTCACTTCACCTATCTCGTCCCTCTCGAGTACGAGCAGGCTATTGCCAAGATATGGTTCTCAAAGAGCTAAAGAGATAGAGAGGCTCTCAATTATGCCAAATCGCATTTCGTTCATGTACTTATTCCCACCATTCAGGAAGGTCAGACCTACACTAAGTACGTGATTTCTCTTCCCCATAACTACCAAATCGGAGACATTGGATAGATCCATGTCCATATTGTCTACCTCTACCGCTACGAAAATCTTCCCTCCAGCATCTCACTCAAATAAGACCAAAAGTTGCAATACGAAGATATCAAGTACATCGTCTCTCCTTATCACATAGTTGAGCATGAGAGTGTATACAAATTCGCCAGAGTTCAGTAAAAATGAAGATATGTAGTGAATATGATCCTGATGGTGTCAAAAAGGGCTCAACTGAAGTCGAGTTCAATAAAAATAGCATTGAGCCTTATACACACGTCAAGCATCATGTGTTTGGAGTCAACAACAATGCTCAGGTGCAGTTTACCCATGTCGAAAAGGTGATCGAAGTATCACATTGGGGAAATATCGGTATCACTTAGAGATATAAAATTGTCAACAAGGGTCCTACTCTTAAGGGCTAATTCTCCAGGGTTACCTATGGATCAAAGGGATACGATATTGGTAGTGCTTTCCATGGTATCGACTTCGATCTTCCCTACGAGATCTGGGGACTGTATTATTTGGACGAGGTTGGTAACATTTCCACCTCAAAGGCTTACCGTGATCATGGATCGAATTTGGTCAGAATGAGCATGACGCCTCGTTTTGCTCTTCTTGGAGGATGGAAATCTAACTGGGAAATCGGATACAACCTCTACACCAAGGGCCATCTTTTCCATGATGAAGATCGATATGAACTCAGAAATGTCAAGCTTGAATATGCTCTTGAGAGAATCCTCTCTGAGGAATTTGTAGTCAAGGTGGTCCTTCCTGAAGGAGCTGAAAATGTCAGAATCACAATAGAGGGACAAGTTTACGACTCCTCCTCTCTCCAAGTGAGCCGATCAGAGGGCTACCTTGATTTCAACGGTCGACCAACCTACATCATTCCAAACTACCGCGGTTCAACAAAGGACAAGAACATCGATGTATCCTACACCTTCTCATCAAACCACGTTTACCACAAGATCATAATTTTGACACTAATCGTGTTAATTTTTTTGGTGGCTGCCATTTTCTTGAAGAGATTCAAATTGTAAGCATTTGAGAAGGAATAGTGATGTTATGGTATAAACTGAATAGCTTATGATTACATATTCATTGTCAATATTATTAGACTAATAGTAATTAACTAATTATGAACCTAACGAATGAATGCGCCAATGTCCCTCTCACTGAGGAATCCACCTCTTTTTCCCATTATTTTATCGATGAGGGCAAGTATGATTAGTACAACTACTCGGAGTCGAACATCAATGAAACCCTTCTTCTCTAAGCTACTCTTCTCGAGTCGAAGAAGGATCTTGATAAGCTGAAAACACCTTTGCTCAGAGAGCTGAAATAAGAACTGGGAACGATTAGCAGATAAAAATCTCTGGTATTTGATTTATGTGCTGACCTTTCTATCACCGAAAGTCAAGTTAGCAATTCCAAAGAAGATCTTCAAGAAAAATCAAATCAGAAAATATAGGATCTCTATCACATCTGCAGAACACTTGTTGATACCTTGTCAGTGCTGGAGAACAAGGTGTAAAAAATGGAAGAAAAGGATACTAGAACTAAGCCATCAGAAAGGGATCTCAGTGGTATCTCCATAGAAAAGGAGGCACAATCTAGGTTGACTTATTCCTCACTGAGGGATAGCAAAGGATGCAGATGCTAGAGCCAGATCAATCAACAAAGCATCCTTAGTGGGTTATTCGAAGCACTCCAGTCGAAATAGAAGAGTCAACCCTACAAGGAAGAAAATTAATAACTGAAAAAGCAAATAATTAGATTGGAAATAGCGAATGAGTAGTTGAGGAAAAATGCCAAGAGGACCTAAACAGAGAACCACAAGCTGAGATAATTGCTGAAGCAATATCAAAATTTCAATAAGAGATTATTTACATAGAAGCAAGTTGAAGAAAATAGCCCCATAAGCAGAAAAACTTCACAAAAAATGCTAAGCTAAAGGCAGTTTGGTCATAATAAAATAAATAATAACAGTTTTTTTGAAGATTATAACGATAGTGATAAGTACCTGCCACGTGAGTACTACAACAATTTCAGTAATTTTGATTAGCCAGTCAACAGCTGCTAGTATATTGCATAAACTTCCAGACCAAAATATTACAAGCATGTTCTCGAAACTCCTTCTTCTGGTCTTAAAAAGAGTCACATTCATACCTCAGAAGACAGGAGGAGAAGTTTCAACCCACCATCAACCGTTTAAGCAAAGGCCTTCAATCAGCAGAAGAATAACAAAAGAAATTCAGATTTACCGACGACAACATCAGGCATAAAGATAACAACATTTGAGCAATGCAAAGTTTCATAGAAAGCAATGTCCACAAATAGCCCCTTCACCCGCAAAGGAAACAACAACATTCTTCGACCTTTGGTCATTGACAGTAACAGTATGAGTTTTCGTGACCTAAAGTACGACAAAATGAAGCACACAAATTATTGATGAATATTTTTATTGACAAGACACTAAATCATACAGTTATCATGTGATCCATGTTGAAGACCTGATTTTTATGTCTTATGTAAGAAGTATAGTTGAAAAGGTTGGTGTTTCTGTTTAGAATTTCCTCGATGTCCTTGTTTTTTTGGAAAATTTGGTAGTTTCGATGACTACTGCTTTGCTCGATAAGAATTGTGCTGCTGTAGATGGTCAATAAAAGCTAGCCAACAATTGCTTCTCTGTTAGTACAATCTTCAGGAACTATTGTGTTTGAAATAGTAGACTCGAGAACTTGTCGGATAGCATTGATGCTCAGATGGCCTTTTTCTTCTGGAGATAAATATTGTTGCAGAATCGATTAGTCAAGTTCGTCTGAATATTTCTTTCGATATTCTGAGTTCACTTCATTTAATTTTTTTTCTCTCATTTCAGGATTGTTGCCATCATATCTGATTTTCTTGTTGATTATCTCTTGGTTAATATCCCCGAGAATCATCAACAAGTAGTGGCCAAAGATGGCATAATGCTTTTTTTGGAAAGTTTATCTCAAGTAGGTGCACTACTTATACAGTTGGAGGTATTTGAAGATCATACGGCAGTAGTGAATAAGACTGACGCTTTACTTGAAGTTTAGCTCACAATTGATCAAAGGAGGACATCTATAACTTTATTGTCCATGTACAGAGATTGGTTGAGTTTTTAAAAGTTGGTCAGATTGAAATTTATTCCTTTAGCTGCTTAAAGGCACCCAATGTACAGATCCGTTACCATGGTTTGATGAATCGAGAGTATATCCATTTGATTTTTTGACCTGAGGACTTTGAAATTTAAATTAGGTACTGTTATAAATATTCTGATGTAGGCTTTGATAATTTTGTTGAGAGCCTCTCCCATCCTTTGAATTTGTCAAATATGAAGGGCCGTTATAAACTACTTTAGCAGGAGAGTTGAAGTTATCCATTGTTCTTGATCTTTACTAACTTCTCATAATTGGTGGTGTCATCCTAACAGCTTGCTGTTCAACACAAATTGTATTCATACTTTTCTGAGGGAGAGGTGGTGGAGTGAAACGAGCAGGCTGAGTTCCTGAGTTGCTTATTTTCATGATTTACTGAATGTAGGCATATTTTTTGAGATCACTCATCAAAGGTCGTTTCTCTTCTGAAATCTGTAAGCACGCCAAAATAAGTTATTTGACTTCTTGAGGAATTGAAGCTTTTAAATTATTTTAGCGAAGAGGAGTTACAATAGCAGCTTTCAGATCTTTTTCAGTTCGACAACCGCAGAAAGGAGTTCGGTTGTGGTAGAGTTAGTAGACCATGATTCCAAAAGACCATACATCCGTTTTGAGTCCATATGTATTTTTGAGAAACCCCTCAGGGGACATATAGAGAGGAGAGCCGATATTCAGGTCTTGAAAATTGCCACTAAATAAAAAGAAATATACCTGCAGTGCATAGCAAACCCAAAATCAGCAATTTTGGCCCTTCCTTCGTGAATGAACACATTTGATATTTTTAAATCTCGATGAATGATTCCCTTAGAGGTGAGATAAAGAAGTCCATTGTAAACATCTGCAAGCATTTTCTTGACCTCATTTGAGTCCAAAGCTCCTTTTTTCTTGATTCTTGTTTAAAGATCACCTTAATTACAGTTTTCAGTAATAATGTAGCAGTTTCGATTACTAGTGAAGACTTCCAAACAGCGCAGGACATTGGGGTGATTAAGTTCTTTTAGTATCGCGATTTATTGGAAAAGCAGTTCTTCAAGTTTCTTCGATTTTAGCGAATTAAGTTCAACGATCTTGATAGCTACGACTTATTCTGAATAGGCAATGATTTACGGGTTTTGATGTTGGTGGCTTTGTAGCACTTGGAAAAATTTCCCTTTCCGAGAAAATCTGAATAGTTGAAGATGTAGTTTTATATTTTTTTGCCTGAGTTAGGGGCTTGCGTCATATTTTCGGATTATAATATACTGACGATTTTGTTTAGTATTATATGTTCATCGTGTTTATTGTTTCTGTTATTAAGCAGACTGAAAAGGATGCCTTCAGCATTTTTGCTCAGAGTGAGCTGTCAAGAATTGATGCCAGATATTAAATGGATATTAATTTTATTTCATTCTTGTGCCAGACAGAGCTTTGAAGGAATAAATGAGAAAAAATACTTTACTGTTTATCTATCTTTACTCCGAGAGAGAAATGCTTTTTTAATAATAAGAGGTAAGGTTTTCTGAGAAATAAGAATAATCGATCAATCATAAACAATATGTGTGAGAATCGGGAGAGTTGATTAAGCGATCCCATAAAGAAGAGCTTCCTTCAGTCTATTCTATGAATTTAAGCTTTGGAGTCCAACTTTCTGGTGAGTTATGAATCTCCTCATTTGAATTGTACTCTTCAACTTTTATCTCAGGCGAGTGATTCTTCAAAAAGTTAAGAAGCTAAAGAACATTCTTGTGATTTTGCAACATTTTTTGATGATGGCTTCTGCATTGACAAGAAGTTCGACTCTTGATATACTTACTCATCATGATGTTGATTTTATGGGCCTTTCTTTCCTTCAATGGCTTCAGAAGTAATTCTAAGTTTTTCTCAACAAATTCACGATATCTGATGTTTTCTGTCTCATTCCAGAAGTATTGGCCCTTTTCTTTTTTTCCCTGAGCTTTAGTCATCGGGCTTTCAAGAGAGCTTCCTTATTTTTGATTTTTGTGAATAGTAAAAGCGTTGGCTTTCTTTGGACAACTGTTTAATGGATCATACTACGATTAGCTGTCCCACTATCTGTCATAGACTAAGCTTGGTCGCATCATATTATTGAAGGCGGAGATTTATTTATATAAAACCAAAACCTTCCCACAATAAATTGACACATACTTGACAGTTTACTTTTCTGATTGTTCCAAATACTTTTCCAAACACTCCGTCAGAGCATTATGGCCACTTCTTAACGATACTCAGATTATTAGAGATGATTTTCAATTTTTTTTGAAAAAGGTAACTTTTTTGTTGTGCGCTATGAAGAGAACAAAAGCACCAAATACGTTTCTTCCAATATTGTCTTCACTCTTTTTGAGGGCGCTTATGTCATTTTTGTATAAAGACACATTTCATTTTTCATAAATGTCGAGACATCGATGACAGTAAAAGATGCCATAAAGACAAGTATATTTTAGTCTGTAGGTTTGATTAATAGATTTAATTGTAAGATATTTAAAGCGTACAGAAATCAAAGTTCATCAGGGTCGGAGTAGGCGGTTCCAAGATTATCTTTCAAGAAGTTTCTGAGATGAGCAAAGGAATGGGAGATGTCCAATCTTATGGGGTTCAATTTATCATCCTTTTTGAATAAGAATACTTCAGGCAATTGAACAACTTGCTGAAGAGATATTTAATTTTTGTTGGCATTCAGATATCCAAAAGTGACATCCTTTTCAACCAAAAGAGAAGCT
>Ga0100378_1005504_pt1 | contig 11606 bp, 12 predicted proteins | sample CryGeymeta201502_FD_81535 | JGI IMG/M metagenome (GOLD analysis project Ga0100378, IMG submission 81535) | Groundwater microbial communities from Crystal Geyser aquifers in Utah, USA - Crystal Geyser metaG 2015-02 | ecosystem: Environmental > Aquatic > Deep subsurface > Groundwater | place: USA...
AACACTTGTATCCCCTGAAACACAATAATCATGATTGCCAACGATTAAGAATGTTAGACATCTGTCTGACAACTCTTTCATAAATTTACATGCAAGATTATACGGTGTTTCATGAGCAGTTTCGTGTTTGTCAAGAAGATCTCCAAGACATACAACAAAATCTGGTCTAAATTTATCGACTGCCGAACAAACTTTATCTATTAATTTCTGAGATTCTGTTACATTGCTAGTCTTAAAATGAGGATCTCCAATCACAATACAGGTCACACGTCCCATTTATTTTCTTAACAAACATACTTTAAGATGGAATCAATTTTTATTTAATATTGATAAATGAATGTCCTATATGAGAAGTTTTACACTAAAAATGAACTGTACTTGGAAGTTGATAAGAACGATAAAAAGATTATAAAGGTCAAATCTTCTGACAATTTACAATTCATTTTAACCGAAAATACGGAGATTTATGTTACTGATATTGAACCAAGATGTTGTGTAGGTCAGGATTTGTATTGCAGTATTGATAAACCTGTTCGTATTACTAGAGTAAAATGTAACAATCTTTTCACTCGAAAATGCGAACCAAAACCACATTTTTTAAAAATTGACTCTGAATAAAGAGGGATGAACAACTTTAAATTTAAAACCAAAAAATATGTTTTGCCAACCAAAAACAAGATTACTATCAGACGTGGAATTGTATACTTTTGTGGAAAGCCAGCCTCGTATATTGCCTACCAAAATGGTACTTTTAAAAAGTTGCCTACAATAGATAATGCAAGAACATCAATCAATAATGTTGGAAGATGTGCTGATTCTTTTCGACCAGATCCTAGGAAATATATTGATAAAACAAAGGTGTATAGATGTAAACTTGTATTTCGAAAAGGAACTGACAAACTTATTGCTATTGATATAGATGGTAAAATATACTTTTACTCCCCCAATATTAGTTTATCATAACTAAATTGATTTTATATTTTTGAATTTAACGAAATTCAAAATGAGTGAAAAATTTGTTTTCTTTTGGAGTCCTGATAAGAAAAATTATGGTGATAAAGCCGTATTTAGCAACTGGTATCCTTCAAAATTCAAAGATTCTGAAGGTATAGAATATGCACATGTTGAACAATATATGATGCACGAAAAGGCTTTATTAATGGGTGACACTGAAACGGCTCTTCAAATTATGGAGACTGATAACCCTGCACGATGTAAACGTCTTGGGAGAAAAGTTAGGAATTTTGATCAAGAAAGATGGTTAAAATGTGCGTGTAATATTGTGACAAATGGTTTATATTTAAAATTTTCACAAAATGAAGAATTGAAGGAAATTTTACTGAGAACTGATGATAAAATACTTGTAGAGGCTTCATTGTATGATACTTTATGGGGCATTGGAATGATTGAATCTGATCCAAACGTTTTGAATTCGACACAATGGAAAGGTAAAAATTGGCTTGGTAAATGTTTAATGGATGTTAGAAAACGTTTGAATAATCTTTGATTCAACTTGCAAATTCTCCACATTGAAACAATTTATAAACTTTTAGAATATGTTTCAGAACATTTTAAGGAAAAATATTTGAGAATCATAAATGGATATACTCTTAATTGTGATTGCAATGATTATATTTGCACTTGTTGTGATCTTATTCTACACAACATCAAAAAGTGAACATAGTAATAAAAAGGAAGAATTTGCACATGCTCAAAGCACAGGAAAACCCACCATAGTAAAATTTCATGCTGAATGGTGTGGTCATTGCAAGGCAATGAAAGAAGATTGGAATAAGTTTGCTGAGAAGAACGACAAATCTCCACTTATTATTGTGGAAATTGATGGTGGTGATAAAAGTGGTTCGGAACTTTCTAAAATTCATGGTATCAGAGGATTTCCAACAGTTCTATTTTTACCTCACGGGTTAGGAGTCCATGAAGATCATGTAGTATATAATGGAGATAGAAGTTACCAGTCATTGTGTCAATTCCATGACAAATTTGTTAAAAATCTTTAATGGATTTTGCCATTAAAGATTTTCATTAAACTCTTGTTGAGTTATTACACCATCACCATCTTTATCAAAGTCTTGAAATTGTTTATCCTTCATATGCAACAGTAAGTTGGTCAATTGATTGGAAACTTTATCAAGATCATCCACTTTTTCATCAATCTTGACGATGCTGTTGTCCAAATGGGATGAAAATTCCGTGTATCTGTCTCCTATTGACGCCAACTCCACCAAAAGTTTCTTAGTATCGTCATACAATTTAACTAATTTTTGGAGTTGTTCTTTGAGTTGAGAAACCTCTGTTGACAAATGAGAATTTTCATTGCAAAGGCGTTGAACTTCTTCTGAATATTTATCTTTGATTTTTGTTAATTCCACAAGATCACTCGTATATTTAGATACAAGTTCTTCATTCTGTCTGGTTGTGGTTGACAATTGTTCTTTTAGAGCAACAATTTTGCGAAGTTCTGCTTGTTGTAATTTGGTTCTTTTTGACAATTGTTCCTCTAATTTAATACGAATGGTTTCCAACTCTTCAACCTTCCGAGCATTCTTCTCTGCGGTAGAGGTTAAACGCTTACTTGTTGTACAAAATTCTTCTCTTAACGATGTTAAATGATCAACATTCATTCCTAATAGTCTATTCTGTGTCTCCAATTCTTTTCTCTCGCTTGTGAGTCTATTAACTTGTTTTCGTATATCAATTGATACTTTTGATCCATCAAAGAAGTGAAATATTGATGAGAGAAGAAAGAATGTTCCACCAATGACATAAATTGAACCACCAATTTGGACAACACCATATCCAATCATTAAAACACTAAGAACACTACCTATTCCAGCAATAGCCAATTTAGTTCCTTGAAATATTTTACTAATATACCACATCTTCTTACTTTTGCTCTACATTAAAATTTAAACAAAAGGTGTATAGTGAAAGATTGAATCATTGAATATGCTTACTTTGAATTGTCTGCCTTCATAACCCAATACTTCATCAATCACATCTCCATCTTCTAAACGATTAAAATCTCCGTGTGCTTTGCTCTTGAGAGGAATGATGAAACCATCTCTGTCCTCGATTGAATACTCATAAATTTCCGCATAATCGCTTATGGTTCTTTTGTATAGATTAAGGATTGGACCACCTTTTTGATTCATATCTTCTTGCATGTAAGGAGTTAATAATCCTACTTTGTGCCACCGCCCATCGGGTATTGAAGGAACGATTGATGAACCAATTTCACCTACAAAAACACTACCATCTCCATCAAATCTATTGTATGGATAAATCTCTCCTCTGAATTCGTTTGGTGTTACTGTTGTTGGGTAAGGATAAAAATCATGGATTTTGTTTCCGTGAATTGGACGATTAAACTTGTTGTAATCATCTTTTTTAACGATTACCTTCTTAGGTTTATCTCTAAAGACCACAATTTCATTTGTTTTAGCAACAGGGGTCTGCGAAAGAATATATGCACATACAAATATACCGATACATATTAATGCAAGTAAAACTATTATGACCATTTTACTTTAATCAAGATTTTTCTTCTCTACAAGAAGAAGAAAAATTAACCAATACGAACTCCTCCATTCACGATACATGAAATCTTTTCAGTGTACTTACGCATGTCCAATTTTGAATATTCAAGATTGTTTACTTCAAAATCACGAATATCAGCTTTCTTTTGAATCCATTTCTGTGGATCTGGATTGTTAAAAAATTGTTTGTACTTTGTTTCCAACAACCATCTGCGATAGTAGAGTGTCAAGACTTCATGACCATAAAGTAATGTCGAACGACCAAATTTCAACATTTCGTTAACTGGAAGTTCAAATATGTTCTTCCAATATTCCATCTGTTCTTTGGAAATATCAAGTAAATCTTCCAAGTTGCTATACATCTTCTCAGTTTCTCTACCTTCTTGATAAATTTTCCATGCATCAACCACATATGAACAATTAATACGTCCGTTCTTAGATTGTGGGATGACAACATCTTTGAAAAAATCATCTATCATTTCGTGTGTATATTCAATAGATGCTCTAACATAAGGTGTAGAATTTTCAGGAATGTCTTTTTTCATCATTTTACGAAGATCTTTAATAGAAGTGGTTGCCTTATCAACCTCATCTAAAAGAGGATTGTTTGATGAAGTTGTATTATCAATATCATCATCCAATACTTGTTTTTTGTTAACTTTTTTACCGCCCATTTAACTCTTTGTATATTTTGTTTAATTTGAATTAGATAAAAAGTGATTTTATGTATATATTTCTAAAATCAATCAACTATGAGTACATTTGATCCAACACCAACTCAACAGGCTATTTTGGATGTGATATTTTCTGCGAATTACAAGAAACCAAATATAATAATTAGTGGTCCGGGTGGTGCTGGTAAAACAACATTGCTCAAAATGATTTGTCAACGATGTAAAGATAAAGGTTATGAATATGGTTTGACAGCATTGACAGGAATCGCTGCCTACAATTTAGGCGGTGAAACAATTCACCGATTTAGTGGTATAGGTATTGGTAGAGGAGATCCAATGAGTCTTGTAAAAAAGGTTTCTAAGAATTATGAGATAAAGTTGAAACTTAGACGTCTAAAAATTTTGATCATTGATGAAGTGTCAATGCTTGGTTTAGAACTCTTTGAAAAATTACATACTGTTTTTGCTTATATTCGGGATAAACCACACGAACCATTTGGTGGTGTTCAACTTATTTTCTGTGGAGATTTTTTGCAACTTCCACCAGTTGATGATAGATGGTTCTTTAATTCTGAAATTTATGACAAAATGAACTTTCAAGTGTATGTCATGGAAGAGCCTTTGCGATACACAGATAAGAAATATTTTGAATTACTTATGCGTGTCAGAGATGGAACACCAACTGAGGAAGATCACAAATTTTTATATGATCGAGTACGAGCGTACAAGGAAGAAGTAAAAGGTAAAGATTTAGAAATTAAACCAACCATATTTTACAGTTGTAATAGAGATGTGGATAGTGTCAATGAGAGTGAACTTGAAAAGTTGCCAGGTGAAGAAATAAGTTTTTCAGCCAAGGATGTTTTTGATTCTAAAATACCATCATCGAGGTTGAAACACTATGCAAGTGTTTGTGAGAATATGATTCCAGAGATTCTTAGTTTCAAAATTGGAGCACAAGTAATGCTCAAAGCAAATTTAGATCCACAAGGTGGACTATGTAACGGAAGTCGTGGAGTAGTTCTTGATATACACAAGGATGTTGAAACAGTTAGAGTCAAGTTTGTCAATGGTATTGACACATGGATTTCACGATTTGTTTGGGAGTATGAAGATTCAGATGGTAAAGTAAGTAGATCACAAATACCACTTGTTTTAGCATGGAGTATGACCATTCACAAATGTGTGGCTGGTAATTCAATGATTATGTGTAGAGACAAGATGGTCAAGATTGAAGACTTATTTGAGGATTGTTGGGAACAGAAGAGTTGGCATTCGTATCAAGGAACTTTACAAGCAATGACTTTGAATGGTTACAGACTCATCAAGAGACTTTACAAGGGTGAAGTTGAACAAGTTGTGCAATTCACTACACAGAGTGGTTATAAGTTAACTTGCTCTCTGAATCATCAACTATTGATGAAAAGTTCAAAGGATATGAGTGTGGGGTGGGAAGAAGCACAGTATATCAAACCAAATGATTTCTTACACATCAAGTATAACGAGACTAATAAGAGTAAATCATTTGATATTGATTCATTCCTCAAGGGTTGTTTCTTTATGAATAATAATTTCTGCAAACCTGTAGATTCAGAAAAGATAGAAACACATTTGAAGAGGTTGGGAATTGAGTATTCAAAAGAAGGAGAATACATTTATTTGAAAAACAAAATAGAATGCTCGATTGAGAATGTTATGAGTTTCATCGATGAAGATTTGGATTCTTTTATTATGGGTTTAGAATCAAGTCATTACACGAATAAAATTATTCGAACACAGGATATCTCTCTTTTAAGAAAGTTACAACTTGTATTCTTGCAGAGAGGGTATAGATCTAATATCAGTGATTGTGGAACATATGGTTTGACATATCATAAAGTAAACGATAAATTCGAGATTATCGATCTTATCGTCAGTAAAACAATTTTATCCAAACCTGTTCAGACTTATGATTTAGAGATTGATCAAGTTCATAATTTCGTAGCAAATGGAATAGTGTGTCATAACAGTCAATCGTGTACTCTTGACTACGCAGTTGGAGATCTTGGTTACTCAGTTTTTGCCCCAGGACAAGCATATGTAATGTTAAGTCGTATTCGCAACAGTAAAGGACTTTATTTGATGAGTTACATCCCAAGAGGTATTAAAGTGGATCAGGAAGCGTTAGAATTTGTCAAAAAGTTTAGAAAACCAAAGAAGAATGTTACTAATACTCTTACTTACAACGGGATGGAGATGGAATTTGTTGACGATGACTTTATGGATGATATCGATATAAAAGAGTAATAAGAATACAAAAATGGATACAAACTTCTTGTTGAATGCAGGAACAAAATTCCTTAATGATATGATTCAGAATGTTACGGGTGAAAATAATGAAAGTCTTGTAGAACCTGATTCTATTGATGTTGCAATAGAAATGTATGAAAAAGATTAGGAGAATTGAGAAAAATAAAAGATGATGGATTTCGAACTGTAAGTTCTTGGAAAGAGTATGAACAGGCCAAAAAGATTGTCGAACAATATCAGAAAAATATCTAATGATCAACTATACAATGGGTTTGAAAAAGATTTTTAATTCAATGAATTAAAAATTAATGTTGTTTAGATAATTTTGCTTCATCCACATCATCATATGATGCAGGAGTGGCTGATTGTTGGGAATGTTGTGATGGAACAGGTGGGGTTTCTGTTTTAAACTTGTAATACTTTGGAACACTTCTGAATGAAAGAGTGTGTTTGAGGGCAACACCTCCATCAACAATGTAACCAATACTCTGTCGAGAGATTTTGATCTCAGTTCCGTCGTCACTCGTTTCTCTAAATACCCGTTTACCATCAGTCTGGAGATCACGTTCCAGTTTATCTGCAATATCCTCTATCAATATTCTTGCGTTACTAACTTTATGACAATATCCACTTGGTACACCGTCAATAAATATGAGTTGTACACACTGATCCTTTGATGAGGCTGTGTTTTCTGTGATTCGGTCGTAATTTTCCACTGACATGCTTCCTATTATATTACAAGATATTTTTTTTTAAGCGGATATAGTAAATGAATTATTGGTATACTGTAATTTTGATTCTTATTTTACTAAACACGTTCAATGTATTATGGGTATATAAACATCATAACTATAGCATAACATTAAAAGATTATAATTTAATTTATCATTTGCCACAAGATGAAAATATAGAGAATAAAATGCAACTTGCACACAATGTAGATGATGTGTTTAGAATGTATAATTGTGGTTTGACAGAAACACCTGATAAAAGAAATTTGATTGCTTTTTGTCGTCTAACAAATTTTGTCATGTGTGCAGACATATACAAATCTCTTTTTTCTGATTACAAATCAACTACAGTGGTCAATATACTCGATAAGAAAACCTTAAAACCTACTAAAGAATGGAAATTCGTTGATACCTTGAAACCTCAAGGACAAGGATTTTCAGTGGGTATCGAAGACAATCGACCCTTTTGGCATAACGGCGAACTATATACACTAGGAACACTACCAAATGGTGTTTTTTTAACCAAAGACTTTCATTGTCGAATGGTTTTAACAAAATGGCATTATCCCACCTTTGTAAAAGAATTTGAAAGGGTGTTACCATCACCTGAAAATCAAAAATGTGAGAAAAATTGGGGTCCCATATCGTATGAAGGAAATTTGTACTTTATATTGTCAACAAATCCAATGAAAGTAATTGAATATAACGTTGAAGAAGATAAATTTGGCAAGATTTATGAAACACACAATCCAAATTTTCCAAAAGGATTGAGAGGTGGAAAGGTTATTGGTCCTTATTCCTTATCTCATAATATTGGAATTGCCCATGAAAGAATAAACGATTTTTACTATTTTTACATCTTTCTATTTGAAAATAAACCTCCATTTAGAACTTCAAAGATTTCCCAAAGAATAAAATTCCCCAAGGCTGGAGGATACTATTTTCAATACCCAAATCATGCATTTTCTGACGAAAATGAAGTGATACTTAGTTTTGGTTTAGATGATTGTGGTGTATGCCTCACTAAGTTTAGTCATGAAACTATTAGAAATTTGATTGAATAATGATAATCGAAGCAATATATGCGATTTAAAATATCATTTTAACACTTATTCTGACAAATAAGAAAAAAAATGATATTTACTCATTAATTATGGTTAGTTAATAATTAACTTCAATCTCAGGTAGAAATTAAAATTTTAAAATCAGTTAAAAAAAAATGTTTCTGAAACATAAGATGGAAAGCAACCTTAAGGCTCTCCTACTAAATCACACTGTGGGAAAAGATGACAAAAATTTGACTCATACTGATAGACTTTGGGGACGTGAAACCGGTGGTAGATATTACATTGGCGGAAAAGAAAATTTGTCAAAATTTTACAGTGAGTTGTGTAAAGCAAACAGTTTGAATGAGGTATATGGTATTACTGAAAAACCATATGAATCCTCTTCACCATTACGTCAAGACTTTGATTTCAGATTTAGTCTTGATCATGGTATGCGTAGAGTGTATACATTTGAACATTTGAAACGTATCCATGAATTTTATTGTCAAGTGATTGCTGAAAGTGTTGATCCTACCAAATTGAAGGATGATATGTATGTGTGTTTGATAAGTGAGAAGAGTAAACCTCGTTCTGAGGATGGAAAAATCAAAGATGGTATCCATTTTTTCTTTCCCAATCTCTATGTAGACGGTTGGTTTATTGATGTTTACGTTCCAGAGAAGGTAACTGCTTTGATGAAAAAGGACAAAATGTTTGCCTTTGAAGATCACATGGAGAGCATTGATAATTTGATTGATAGGAAGATTTCCAGAAAAGTATGGATGATGTATGGTTCAGTTTCTAATGAAAAATCAGAATTTTACAAGGTCACTCACGTTCTTGATGGAAAACAAAATGAAATTTCATTGGAGGAGGCTTTTCCAAGTTTCTTTGCCAAAAAGCGCAACCGCCCACCGGAATACTATTTACCAATTCTGATGAGTGTTAGACGTAAAGAGATTGAACCAGTTCCTATGAACAACATGATCAAAGCCAAGAAGGATATGATGAAACCCAAACAAACAAAACAAACTAAAAGCCGTTATGTTCCTAAACAGCGTTCAGAAACGGATGTTATTGAGGATTTGAAAAAGATTGAGGGTGATATCATGGATATGTTATCTGAAGAACGGGCAGACAACTATGACGAGTGGATGGATGTTGGTTGGACTCTCTTTAGTATCTCACAAGGTTCAGAGAAAGGATTGGATTTATGGATTCAATTCTCAAAACGTTCATCTAAATTCAAATTGGGTGAATGTGAAGAACTATGGGACAAGATGGATTTTCGTGATGGACAATCTTCAGGCCGCCCAAAAACAATCGGTTCGATTCTTAGAATGGCTAAACTTGACGACCCTGATTCTTACAATGAATGGCGTGAAAGTAACGTCGATTGTGTCATTGAAGACTCCCTTAAACCACCAAAACCTACACATTTTCGTATTGCCAAAGTAATGCATGCAAACTTTGAAGAACGTTTCAAATGTTCTAAGAGTAAAGGAGATCGTTGGTACGAATATCGTGACAATGCATGGCATTATGTGGATGACGGAATCACGATCAAGAGATTGTTACCAACTATTATTGCTCAAAAATATGGTGCTTACCAAAGAAAGTTGAGTGAAGAATTTGATAGAGCGGTCAATCAACAACAAAATGAAACTGCACGTCATATTCAAGAAAAAATGAAAAAGGTGTGGAAAATCATAGAATTTGTTGAAAATAAACAAAATATTGCAAGTTGTGTAGATGTTGCAAAGACATTGTTCTATCACGAAAACTTTGAAAAGGAATTGGATAACAATTGTTGGTTAATCGGTGATCAAAATGGTGTTTATGATTTGAAAAAGGGAAAACATAGAGTAGGCAGTCCTGATGATAAGGTATCACGACAGATTGGAGTACCTTATATTGAATATGATTGGAATGATCCAGAGGTCGAAAATGTTATGAAATTTCTTGAAGAGATATTTCCAAATGATCGTGTTAAGGAGTATTGGCTCAAATCAACTGCCGCATGCATGCAAGCAGGTAACGTCAATAAAAAGTGTTATGTATGGACAAACGACTCTGGTGATAATGGTAAAACAGTGACTTTAAAATTAGTTGAAATGGTATTTGGTGATTACTTTATGAATTTTGATCGTAATCGTTTTGTTGCTAAATCAATGAAGTCAGCGGGCGGACCAGCACCAGATGTCAAGCGTATGATTGGTCGTCGTCTAGGTGCTGTAAAAGAGTTGGCCAAAAATGAACCAATCGATATTGGTTTCTTGAAATTCGTCACTGGTAATGATTCAGCATACGTTCGTTCTCATCATGAAGAAGGTGAGGATATGCAACCACAACTGACTCTCATCATTATGTGTAACAAACCACCTAAAATCCCTGGTAATGACAATGCAACATGGAATCGAATTCGTGTAATTCCGTTTGAATCAACATTCTCAAAGAATGCTCCAGCAACACGTGAAGAACAAAAGAAGATGAAGATTTTCCCAGTTGATCCTAATTTTGCAATGAAACTTCAAGATATGGCAACAGCATTTTACTGGGTATTACTGCAGTATTTCAAGAAATATTTGCAAGACGGTGGTCTTCATGAACCACCGGAGGTTACGTTGGATACAGCCAAGTACAAGACTGATAATGATATCTTTATGCAGTTCACATATGATCGTATCAAGAAAACAGGCAACCCAGACGATAAAATCAACTTCAAGGAAACATACGAAGAGTTCAAGGAATGGTTTGAAGAGAATCATCCATCATACAAGAAATGTAGTGTTGGATCTAGATCATTCAAAACAGAGATGGAAAAAGGTCTTCTTGGCAAAGTCGGTGCTAAAAATAGTTGGCAGGGTTTTGTATTCAAGGATGAAGATGATGGTGAAGAATCACTAGGACTCTCTTCTGAAGAAGAAGATGAATAAAATTTTTACTTGCTACCTAAAAGACAAGTAAAAATTAACCTTGCATATATTTGCACGAGCCTGTTTGTAAGCCTTTTCTTTGGCTTTCTCTCTTGATTTCTTGTCACCACTCTTATAGTAGTATTTCTTTTGATTTCCCCATTGATAAAATGTTCCTTTACTATCTTTGCCTTGACATTCTAACAATTAAAATTATAAATTAAAAACATCTTTCAAGTTAGTAAAATGAGTTCATACGTGTTTGTTAATAGTATTAACCGAAATGTTTATAAGTATCCCAACAGTGCTGATTTCGTTCTTGAAGGTAATCAAACAGAGACTTGGAATTTAATTCGATCTACATCAAGAGAATTGCCATTACAACGTTCACAGA
>Ga0100378_1005522_pt1 | contig 11584 bp, 14 predicted proteins | sample CryGeymeta201502_FD_81535 | JGI IMG/M metagenome (GOLD analysis project Ga0100378, IMG submission 81535) | Groundwater microbial communities from Crystal Geyser aquifers in Utah, USA - Crystal Geyser metaG 2015-02 | ecosystem: Environmental > Aquatic > Deep subsurface > Groundwater | place: USA...
CTTCTGGAGACATTAGAGAGACAAAGTTTTGACTATTTAAATTTGATTGTTAAGTATTTAAATTTATTGTTGATAAATTACCTTAGTATTAAATTCGTTCCATACTCCTTTGTTTTCTTTTCCAATGTAGAAGCAAAATTAACATGTCTTCCTAAATACGCAAGATCAATTTTTAAATGTGAACCAATAGCGGCTTCAATTGACCATCCTATATGGAGACTAAAACCTAGAGAAACTTGATATGGATTATTTGGCTTATCCAGGATTTTTTTCAATTTTGTGTTTTCTCTATACTATATTTATTATAAAAATATCTATTTTACTTGATTAAGTTTATTCGACACCTGAATTTGTTTTTGTATTCTAATAAAAGCAATTAAAGCCAAATTTAAATACTGATTAACAGCATTCTCTCCTTCTTTAAGTCTAAGTTCTCCATATTCATCTTCGAACACTAGGCTTTCATCAAACTTCCATACAAGTAAATAGTTATCTCCATGATTTTTGCATACATGACCGAGATGGTCGATGGCAATGCCTTCTACTATTTTTGCTACTTCGTTTAGAAGTATTAACATATCTTCTTCAAGTACTTCTATTGTTTCTATGTAATTTCTTAAATTACAATATCCGTATATGGCCATAACTTTTTTGCCAGGTTTAATTGAGTCAAAAGCGTCATCTTCTACTTTGTCTTTTATGTTGTGAACCAGAATTTCTGCACCGGTTACTCCAAATCCCATAATAAGTAAATTACCAATTTTAGTTATTGTCTTATCCAACATATTAGTCTCTAAAAACTTTGCCTGCTTTGATTTAATCTCATAACAATAATTTTCTTTCTTATCCTCTATTTCTTCTAATAATTTTAAATAATTATGCTCTTCCGCCTGATACACTGCAGCTAAGGGATCTTTGATAATAAATTTTGTTTTGTTAATAAAACTATCAATTGGTTCCATTATCCCTTCAAAAAATGAAGTAAACTTCATAGTAGCAAGTGTTAAGACAATACATATGAAACATGTTTTTGCGATCTTTACTCCTGAGCTTATAATAGAATTTTCTTTTACATTAAAGTAAACGAAACACTAAATTGTAATTAATTTGTTAAGTTATTATAATGACTATATTTACATTCGGTTCACCGTTTGTAAATCCAGCAATTTGATCGCAATTTTCAAAAAAGAAAAGGCTTTCGTCATCTAGTCTGTATAGTAAAGTCTAAATTTGTATGAATAAGGATTAAAAGATTTTAAAAAGTTAAAGTGCTTACATCATTAAAATTTCCATATGTAATATTAAATATATTCAAATATATAACTGGTGTTGTATCCTAATATAAATTATTTAATTTCCTAAATTATTATTACTTCAAACTGTTTTATATAAACGTCGATCATCTTTTCTAAATTAGGATCATCAACTGATTGAAATTCATTAAATAGTTTTAATCCTATTTCCATCGATGATGATTTTACCAAATAAAATGATGTATTAAAAAATATCAAAGCAATGATAAAGCTTAAAACTAATATTATAGTCTTTCTTGTAATCTTGTCAGTTAGTTTCTTGCCAATTTTTGATTCTTCGGATAATTCAATTACATCATCTTTCATTTTATCAGGGTTTTCGTTTGAATCGTTTGAATTGTTTGAATTGTTGTTTGCTTCAGCTCCTTCTTTTTGATTTTTAACTGTTTATGTAAATAATTATATAATAAGAATAGGAATAAGATAATGGTAATGAATTAATTTTTTTTAACATTTATTGTGATTAAGTTATTACTTGTGTTGTTTGCTTTGTTTTCATTGTAGTCAAGTTTTGAGACTTTCATTTCTTTGCTTTCTTTAGTTTCTTTTATATCTTCTTTATTTTCATCGAAAAATATATTTTTTATTGTTTTAGTTTCCATTTGCTTTAATTTATTAAGGTGTCTTGGGGTAATTTCATCTAAATTATTATCATCAGCTTCTTTATTTCCCTTTTTATCTTTCTTATCTTGCTTTTTCTTACTTAACGGAAGTTTTTGCGACGCTTTATATAATTTAGCAATTCTAACTAATCTTATCAATCTTAAGACTCTCAATACTTTAATGGCTCTAGACCCAACTTTAGCCCCTTTAAAGTCTATATTAGAAACTGTTCCAACCACTTCATTGCTCAGATCATTACCCCCACCTGTTATGGAATTAATAATAAGGTCTTCAACCCAAGGTACATCAGGAAACATAGTAATCACAGATATTAAATCAAGCCAAAAATAAAAACCGTTCAGGTAATCAGCTTGTACAATGCAACTAGCTATGAATTCCCAAGCAAAAAATATTAACATTATTAAAGCCATAAAGCCGAATCCGTAATCGTAAGACTATAAAAGATTAATATTATAAGTATAAAAGATTATGTTTAATATAAAAAAGTAGTTTAAGTATTAAAATTACTATATCTGTAAAAATCATTTTCATATCTTCAGCAAATAATGCATATAAAGTTATAATTGAATAAAAAGTAGTCACAGACCAATGATCCATAAATAATCTTAGTCTTACTATATGTTCAATTTCTTTAGGTTTTTCCTCTTCAGTATTATCAATATCTGAATTATCATCCTTACTTTCATTTTGTTTATCATTAGTTTTAAGTTGTTTAAGATCAATGTTTAAATTAGGAACACTGAGCCTGAACGTTTTTAATTTGTTATGACTGCCAATCACAGTCTTTCCAGGAGAGATGTTGTCCTCTTCAATATTTTCCACCTCATTGTCATTCATACTTTTGTTAATGCTGTTGAAGCTATCTTTAGGTTGATCACTTTGACTGTTATTACTTTCTGTAACATTGTAGTTCTTAATGTTTTTACTTTTATCGATATTGATATCATTGTCATTGTCGATACTAATAAAGGAGTTAAAAAATGATTAGGTTATGTTAAATATTATATATAATATAATAAAGATAATTCTTACATATAGCCAAAATCAAATTTAGGAGTAAGCTTCTCACATTCAAAATCCTTATTGCTATTTTTGGACTTTTCAGATTCTAACTTTTCTGACTTTTCATTTTGAGCTTCTTTTTCTATATCATCTTCATAATTTATAAAATTTTGTTCACTGTTCTTTTTAATTGGATTAATAAATAAACTTTTGGAGTTTAAACTAAGATTTTTTCTGTGGCTGTTATTATCTATGTAACTTCTATCGGTCTTAGTGTTGCTTTTATTATTATTATCTAAAAGAATAAGCCTATGATTTTCTTTAATTTTCAGAATCTCTGGCCTGTTGGCCTTATTATCCTTAGTAACCTTAGTAGCCTTATCACCCTTATTTGCAAGTTCAATCTCTGTTTCATCCTGCTTACCAATAATCATTTTGTCTTTGTTTAATGTTTTAATCTCTAGTTTATTATTTGAAAATTCAATTTCGTTATCGTAATCTTTTTCACTAATTAGGTCGTTATTACTTTCATAAGTGTCTAAGATCTCGACATTATTATAGCTTATTTCAACAATTTCATTTTTGCTGTTATTCATTTTACTTAGTAATTATTATTTTATTTTTTTGTAGTAATTATTATAATTATTTTACGGATAATTTATTTTTAACTTACTATAATTACATTACTTAATTACATTACTTAATTACTTAATTACTAAATTACATTACTTAATTACTTAATTAATATCCATTATAATTTATTGTTATTATTTTAAATAAATACATAATTTGATTTATATTAAAGCATAATAAATAAATTAAATAAATAATTACATTAATTAAACTAATATTAAAAGAAACAAGTAACTAATATTAAAACAAACAAACTAATTAATTAATCATAAAGTTTAGTAACTCTACTTCATAAATTAAAGCAGCTTTACCAGGGATAATTCCTTGAGAACCAACATCTCCGAAGCCATAATCTGAACTAATTGTTAATAATGCTTTTTCATGTAATTTCATTGAAGTTACACCAATGTCAAGTCCTTTTATTATATCATCAGTTCCTAGTGTGAGAAGTTTAAAGCTTTTTTGGTCAAAAACTCTTCCCATACATTTTGCAGTATATGAAATTGTAACCTTTGTTCCTTTTGTTGGCGTGGTTGTCCCAGTTCCTGTAATTAGTATTTGTTTAGTAACTCCACTGTCTTTTGTAAGTTGAATTCTTTCTATGTTATTTATATTAACTGAAGGAATAGAAGAAGAATTTCCATATTTTCCAGTTTTTGAAGGAGATTTGATATTTTGTTTTTGTTCTAATTTATCATCATCTTTATCATCTTTATTATCTCTATTATCTATATTATAAATTTTTCAAAATTAAATATTTAAAATATTTATTTCATTAAAATTTACTTAGTGTTCATACATTTACTTTTATCTTGACTTAAATCAATTTTATCATTTATTTCTTGCAATTTAATATTTTCAGCTTTTAATGATTCCATTTTAATATTTAACTTATAATATTTTTCTTCTGCTTGATAAAGCTGTTCTAGTGTCAAATTAAGTTCTTCTTTTAATGTATTATTTTCTTTTGTTAATCCATTATTTAACTTTTCTAACATTGTAACCTTTTTATGAATTTTAGTATTAGGGTATTGCGAAATATCAATGTCTTTGTCGTTTAATTTTTTAAAGTCAATTTTACAATCATTACATAATGGGCAATCAATAATTTGATTATTAATATTGTTATTATAGTTATTGTTATTTTCGTGGCTCATTATACTCATATATTATTTTAAACAAATTTATTTATTTAATAAATATATTACATTTTCTAATTACTATTTAATATTTAATTTTACAATTATTATTAATATAATAATTTATTCAAATGAAGCTTCAAATTTTATTTTCAGGGTTTTTATTAATCTTGATGCTCACAAAAGTTAGATTGCTTAAAATAAGTTTAAAAAATTTTGTGGGAAGAGATTGCAATGGAGATACCCCAATTAAATGTTTTAACGGTGACTGTGTAAGTGATATTATTCTATGTTCATGCCCAACGAGTTATGTAAAATGTCCTGATTCAAGTTGTGCTACAAGTTTAAATGATTGTATTTGTCCTACAAGTTTACAGTTTAAATGTCCAGTTAATTCGAAAGGAGCAGGAGTTTGTGTTATGACTGAAAGTGATTGTCCGTGTACAGGAAATTTAACAATTAGATGTCCAGGAAAAGAACGTATATGTGTTTTAAGACAAACTGATTGCCCTACTCAAACATCGGAAACTATAACACGACCAAAAATACCCGGTGAGTGTTCAGGAGATACTCCAGTTACATGTAATAACACAGATGGAACTTTCACATGTGAAAAACTTGAAACAGATTGTAAACCAGAGCAAACAGTCGGAGTACCAATTCCCGCAGCTTCTCCTATTCCAAGTTTAATCCCAGGAGGTATGTGCTCAGGTAGCAGTTCAATCACATGTACTAACGCTGATGGAACTTTTATATGTGTATCTTCTACTTCAGAATGTAATTTTCAATCAGCTCCTACTACACAACCTGCTAATCAACCATCACAAGCACCATCAGCCTCTCCTAGTCCCAATCCTGTAAGTATATGTACTGGAAATTACCCAATTACCTGTGTAAATTCAGATGGTAGTATTAGATGTGTAACAACCTCTTCAGAATGTAACTCACCAGCCCCGGCAGTACCTGCACAGGTACCAGGAATGCAAAACACAAATGGAATGTGTTCTGGAATTACGCCTTATATGTGTACTAATAATGACGGAAGTTTTATTAGATGTGTTGCAAATATACTCGATTGTCAAAATCCAGGTCAATCACAATGTCCTGATACTTTACCTCATAAATGTCAAGATGGAATGTGTGCATTAGGACCGAATTATTGTCCTTGCCCCCTATCTATGCCTTTTAGATGTCCTGGTTCAGATGCAATATGTGTAAGACAATCAACAGATTGTCCTTTTGATCAATGCCCAGATTCTCTTCCATTTAGATGTCCTAACGGCTCATGCGCAATTACCGGGGCCTACTGCCCAGTTCCTCCTAATATATGTCCAATAGACAAAACTATAAGATGCCCAGATCAAACATGTGTTAAAGATATTTTCGACTGTTCATTACCATCATTAGAATGTCCGACTGATATACCTATTAGATGTTTAAATGGTTCATGTGCTGTAAGTTTGGATCAGTGCCCGAATAACAATTTCCCTGTAAATAATAATGGAAATATACCTGGATGTCCGCAAAACATGATTGCTATGTGTCCTGATAATCAGTATAGATGTAAGAATAATGGTCCCTGTGTTGATGACATCTCATCATGTCCTACAAACTATTCATCTAATATTTATAGAACAAGTAAATCAAACAATACAACAAGTAAAACAAACAATACAGCACAAAACACAGTAAAGAAGAATAATATGAATAAGATTTTAAAAGACTTTTAATGAAAAGAAAAAAAATTCAATAAAAGTAAAATGCAATTTGTAATAAAAAGAATAAAAAAGTAATAGGATTTTGATTCATATAAATATGATTTTGAAAATTAAATAAAATTATCAACAAGTATTAGATTATAAATTCTAAATATAAGTATTTTTTTATAATAAGACTATATTGCAAATAATATTATATAATAAGATAATATTAGTATATCATGAGTTATCTATATTATATAGAGTTATTAACTAATATTAAGTACTTTTCTTCTTTACTTTTTTTACTTTTATTAACATGCACAGAGTATGAGTATTATAAATTAACATATTGAACTGTTTCTTACCGACTTTCTGTAATAAAACTATAAAATATTACAATAATATATAGTATATACTTTAATATTTTATTATTTAACATGTACAATGAAAGTAAAATAAATTTATCAATTATTTGTACAACTATCAATTTTATTAATTAAAAAAAGCCAGTTAACAACTATTATTTAATAATTAAAAATATTAATAACAAAAATAAAAATAAATGTCAGAAGATAAGAAAGATTTACCTATCAAAGAAAAAGCCACAGAAAACATTGATTTCGAAATTATTATAAGTAATTTAATCGATACTCAGAAAGAAACTCAGCTAGAACCTAAAAGAGAGTATATTAGTTTATCAGTTCTTGATGAATACTCTAATCTTCACTTTAAAATGCCAACAGAAAATAGTAACAGAGTTAGAAGTAATAGCGATATATCTGAATTTGGGCAGTTAAACTTAGATTTAGAGATAAGACCAGTAAAAATCAATCGATTTAAAGAAAGACTACTGAAAAATGACCACAATCGACCAAAGCCTATTAGAACCTTACTTCAAGAACTTAAAAAGTAAACTATGTAAATTATGATGAAACTGGTAAGAGAAAGATGATGTATTTCGAAGATAATTTTTCCAATTTTATTTCCTAAATGTAAATATTAATTTTTAAGTATAACTTATGTAATATATCTGTTAAATTGACTAGTTTAATGTAATTTTTTCCTTTTTTGTTTTTAAGTTTTATTTCAGTAATTATATTTACATAATAATATAATTATATGCATAACATAGGGTTGAATAATATAAACTTATATTTACTTAATAATCTAAACTATAAAGCTTTTCAAAGATTTATAACGATAATAAGCTTAATACTTGTCATTTAGCTGAGAATATATTGATTTTTCTCGTTATCTATCCTTAGTTTAATAATAAATACTATCTTAAGCAAAAACTTAAACTTATTTCAATTTTCTTGTAAGATTAAAAATAAAATTTATTATTTATATAAGTATCTTTATTATTGTTATAAATATTAAAATAATTATCTTAAGATTAAAAATTTAGATAAAATCTAGTTTATGTAGTTATAAATAACTCAAATGATGTCCTATATGGCTTTTGGCGGTAATGATAATTTATTAAGGAAATATGTATTAAAATTACAATTGTTTTAATTTAAGAAGGAAGATTAGTGAAAGAATTAGTAGATTAGATAATTTAGAGAGTAATTCTTGAGTTGTGATTGAAGTTTGTTTAACTTTAGATGTTTAATTAAATTTAGTACTTCTTCTATCCATTTTCTACTTAATATACTTAATTAATAAATAATTATATTATTAACATTTATATATAATACTTTGTATAATATAATATGATATAATTAAGTCAGGTATAAGAATAATTAATTATAATTATATTAATTAATAATATATAATACTAATGTCAAAAACAAAACTAAACATTCATAATTTATATCATTACTCACAAGATGTCGGAAAACACATTAAAATGTAAATAGACTTCAATATAATACAATAAATTTTAAGAACTAAACGTTATTACTGTTGGGAATTCATGCTCGACGACAAATTTCGTAAACTCGAACTCTTCCATTCTATTCTAACTGCCAAACGGAAGATAGTCTACAACAGTGAAACCTTAACTGAGGAAGACGGAACCTTATTTGATAATGAGTTTTCTTATTCTTTTAAATTAAACGGACACAAAATGAAAATTGTTCAACAACAGAATACTGTTATATTGTCGGTATTTTATGAGTTAACGATTGATGGAATTACATTTGAGCAGCTTATGATTGATGGTAAGATAGAGTTTATTAATATTTTATATGATTTTATATGAATTTATATGATTTTAATAATTTATTTAGATCAGAATAAAGATGATAACAAAGACCATAAGGCGAATAAAGAAAAAAAAGATAGAGAACATAAAATAGAATACCACTCTGAAGATTCTTACTCGGAGGAAAGTGGTGAAGAAATAGAAAAGAAAAAAAATGTTGAAAAGAAGAAACGAGATAAGGAAGAGGAACGTGAACGACAGCGCGAGAGAGATCGTGAGCGAGAAAGAGAAAGAGCATTAGAAGAAGAAAGAGAATACGAACGTGAAAGAGTACGTGAAAGAGAACGAGAAAGAGAAAGAGAACGTGAAAGAGAACGTGAAAGAGAGAGGAAAAAGCATAAACCTATAAAATTTGAACTTTCTGATAATTATAATTACGACAGTGAGAGGAAATCCAAAAAGCCTGTATTTGAACCAACATTTGATTTTGAGGAACCGGGTTATAATAAATCTAATAAAAATATTATCGATATTGATGCATATAAAAGCAATAAAAATATATTAAGTAGCTTAGGCAATTTAGATTTACTTGATGATAAGAATTCAAATAATAATGGAAGAAATAATGGAAATAGTACTGGAAATGACCTTTTAGTCATTAACACAGGGAATAACATGAATAACATGAGTAACAACAACATGAATACTAACAACATGAGTAACAGCAATATGAATAATAACATGAGTAATAACATGAATAACAACATGAATAACAACATGGGTAATAACAATATGAATTATAACCCAAATAACCAGAACTATAATATGAATAATATGAATATGAATAGTAGTCAAAACTATAATCAACGTATGAGTAACACCAACATAAGTAACACCAATATGAATCCAAACACAAATATGAACATGAATCCAACCTACGGAGGTAAGCCATAATTAACATATAATATTTATCTTATTTAGGTGGTAATTTTAGTAACACAAGTAATATGTATAATTCTAATATGGTAAGAGGAAACAGTGGAGTTATGAATAATAATACTTTTGTTCCTAATAATATGAATAATACTAACATGAATAATTATAACAGTTACAACCCAAACAACATGAACAACGTAAACCAAAGTAACATGAATATGAACAATATGAATAATATGAATATGAGTAACATGAATAGCATGAGTAATACCAATACAAGCAATACCAATATGAATAATATGAATCAAAACCAAACAAATATGAACGTTAATCCTAATGTTAATGCGAATGTCAATACCAATATGATTAATAAGACAACTCCATTTGATTTTTAAAATAAATAGAAATGTTTTCTTTAGTTTTTCATTCGTTTTTCTTTATTTTAGATTATATTAATATAGTTTATAATAATAATGTTTATAAATAATTTCTACAATTTATTTTATTTTTTATATTTAAGTAATTTATATTATTAAAAGACTGCTTTACAAATTAGAAAAATAGATTTAAAACTTTAATCTATTGATCTTCACAAACTATAGAGTCTTCTAATAATAAAATACTTTTATTAACTATTTAATCTTCTTTACTGCTTAATAATAAAGTTCCTTTCTTCTAACCATTTTTCAATTTCTTGTTGCCAGAATACTCCTTCTATTTTAGCTTTCGCAATGTATTGAATTTTATTTTCATAAAAAATAAAAGCACCTTCAGGCCATGGATGGTAAGTGTTTTCAAAGTTTATTTTATTGAACGAATCTACATACATTGGGAAATCTACTTTATATTTTTGAATTCCATTTTTTACATTATTAATCCTTTCTTCAATATTCTTCGGCTGCTTGATACTACAATTCTCTGATGTAGGCCATTCATTTGAAGCATGTGCCTCACTAATATAAATTGGAATTATGTTTATATTATCTCCTTGAGTCTTAATCCACCTTGATATGGTGATTAGACCCTGGGATCTAAATGGAGGTCAAGAATATGATCCACAAATAATTAAATTTGGTTTGCTTTCATGCATTAAACTTTTAATTGGAATAACCTTATTATCTAGATTGTATAATTCAATTCCTTCAACGACAGGGGCTTCTCCTAGTTTTAATCCACAAAGTCTCATTTTGTCATATTTCATCCATACAATTAGTTCTTTTATATCTGCATCATTAATATATTTTCCACAAGCTAGATGGTATGCCTTTAGAGAATCATCTTCTTGAGGTTTATAACCGTAAAACATTAAGGCTTCTTCGATAAAGTCTTGATCAATCTCACTCATAAATCTTAAGCAAAAGAATTCATCATTTCTTTTTTTACTTTCTTCAGAGAGTCTTAGCTTATTTTCAAGTTTTATTATTTTAATAAGTTCTTCCTTTGATATCTTAATTTTTGAATCTGTTCTGTATACAAGCTCTGGGACTAAAGCATTGTTAATAATTTTTAAACTATGTCTAACATTAACTATATCATCTGTGTTTACTTTTATAAGCTTTTTAACCTTTGAAAGGGCTTTCTCATAAGTTTCTGTTTCAATGTTAAAACTTTCAATTGGATTTAAGGAGTTGTCTACTACTCCACTGCGAAACATTAACATTAAGGCTCTAATTTCTTCGAAACTTTCTTTTTTCCCTCCTCCTCTTTGTTGTCTTTCTAATCTTTGTTGTATCTCACTACGCTTTCTTAGAATTAATTCCCGTGTTTCTAATCTTCTTATATTTTTTAGGTCTTCTCTTCTTCTTAGCAAGAAATAATTAAAAAATCTTTTGCTTTTGATATATTTTAGTTCTCTAATTGTTCTTGCTGGAACATTTCCTAAAATTTCATAAATTGTTAGCTTTTTAAGCTTATCCATTAATATTTATTATAAATATAATAAGTATGTTTTAATATAATTTATTAGTTGGTTAAATAAAATTACTACTAAGTTTGTAGATTTATATAAATAATCATATATTATTTAAGATAGTCAAAATTTGAAGATTTAAGCAAATACTTCTTATATTTATAAATTATATTAAATTA